>Ga0228711_1003872_pt1 | contig 23224 bp, 14 predicted proteins | sample MedpolnodulmetaG_2_FD_177996 | JGI IMG/M metagenome (GOLD analysis project Ga0228711, IMG submission 177996) | Root nodule microbial communities from Medicago polymorpha collected in Santa Monica, California, United States - brown nodules | ecosystem: Host-associated > Plants > Roots > Nodule...
TTGTATTTATAAAAGGGGAACCTTGGCCACCAAGGGTTTGATAAATAAATAAAAATAAATGAAAAGAAAACTAAATGGATAAAAGATAAAGATATGTAAAAAAAAATGATAAAGATAAAGACTAACAAAAAAATATATATATAAAAAATGAATGTAAAATTACTTGATTAAAAGAAAATAAATTAAAATGAAAATTGAGAGAAGAGGGCCCGACTCGGAACCAAAAATGAGGTATTTTAAAATACCTCTCTGCCGAAATTTTTACTGAAAATCAGAGCCGAATGGCGTATGAATGTAGAGTTAAACGGCACGTGTCAGTGACGTCTTAGGTCAAAAATTGGGGTATGACAACTAAGATACTCAAAATATGTGTTAAGTTGTGCTTTCAAATGATCAAGAGTGTCGATCGGCGATATTATAACCTTATTTTTCTTGTTAAAAGCGAAGTACCGAACACGGCCTTCAATATTTGCAACCTAATACATGTTTGACTTGACAAAAGCTTTATGAAAAAAATAATACATTAGAATGAAATTAAATGAAACGTAATAACCAATAAAAAATATATCAAATGCGTAAATGTTAATAACGAATAAAAAAGTATTGCATTAGTTCCACCATATAAAAGTCATATTTTCATATATTTATATAAATTACATGATGTTAGTTATATATTGGCCGCAAAAAATTGGCGTTACAATATCGACCTCAAAAAATATGTCGGTGTAATTTCTACAAAAAAAGAGAAGGATTTACCCCGACAAAAAATCACTTATATCGCATCAAGTGAAATTAAATCTTCTTCATCTTCCCCAACAACTTCAAATTCTTGCTTTGTTTTTTTCTGGAGTGTCACACAAAATAGGTTTTTCTTCGTTTGACTCCTTTTTTGGTTGGGGAGAATTCTCTCCCTTTTGAATAATCATGAGATCTCGGAACCTAGCATGTTGATCCAAATACTCAAATTCCCAAGTCAATGCATTGATACTTCTATGATTGTTCCACTCCGTAGATGATGGAGGTAGTGGACAACCATCCATCAAAAAAAGAAGCACAAAATGATTGGGAATTAAGCCAAGACACATGATGAAATTTTTTTGCTTAGCCGGTGGTAGCCCTCTTAGTAGGAAAAAAGATTCTGAAGTTCCAATTTCATGATTTGACAACAAGACCACACACCTATTGTAATAATTAGAAACAATGTGTCCCATGTCCGGAAACGTCAACCACTTATCAACAAGTGCAATACCTCCACTATTTATGAGAGGATGTAAGCCATTTAAAATGTAGTTATAACGATCCTCACCCACATATACCCTGACATAATCATTTTTATGATCTTTCAACTCTTGAATAAGATGTCTACGAATCATGATATGACTTTTTTCGGTCAATCCAAAGAACTCGGCTATAGCCCAAAATCCACAATGTCCATCGCCTATAACATCCACCACTTTTTCAATAAATGGAAGCAATAGGGCTCAAAACTGGAATAGATGTTGGAACCGTAATAGGCTTTGGAACCGGAATAGGCTTTGGAAACCGAGTAGGTGGTGGAAGTGGGAAACATGATGTTTTACCAAGACAAGCATCTTTCCTTTTAGGAAATGATGACGTTGTTAGTGACGGTTGACAATCCGGATTTTGGGAATCAACACGCTCCCACGAAAAAGGGATTCGACTAGTCGATGCCACTTTTGCTCTAGACCTCGCAATATCCACTTTTTTCTTGACTCCCTTGGTTGGTACTTTTCATGGTGGTGGAGACAACATTGTGGTGTTAGGAAATGCTAACTGCGGCAAAACCTATTTCATTTCTAGGTTCATTTGATAAGAGACTTTGTTGAGACGTTCTTGAATACCATTCCACTCCTACTCGACAGAAAAATCATCTTCATTACTTTATTCACGCATAAATAACTTATGTCAATGGCGGTGTATCTCATCCAATAAAATAGGCTTGTAGTCACGGATTTTAGTAGCAATAAAGCATGCACATGGTAGCCCATACGATGTCCTTTGAACACATCTACAAATTTCCTTATCCATACACAATATTCCCCTACAACGTTCCTCTTCCAAAACAATGTTGCCCAAAGCATATCTAGACATATAACCCCCTAACCCAGAGTACAAAGTGACATCTTTGAATCTATGTTCTAATACGGTACAACTCTGCTCAAATGATGTTTGTATCGCAGTTAACTAGGTCACCAACATATCTTGTATTTTCTCCCAACAAGTACCAAAATCACCCACACTATTGCTCAAATATTTCTTTACTAAAGCATGAGCCAATTCTACCTTGTTGGTGGTTCTGCAGCCAAGATGCAACACATGGTCTGTCCATGCCCTCACTATTTTCTCCTTAACAACATCCAAGGTGGCCATGGCATAGGTTAGAAAAATTGTAAAATCATTACAAACATCTTGGAACTCCACTAATGCACTTGCATATAATTCTTGAGTGGTGACTCAACAATAACATCACATGCTCTCATTATCTTCTTCCCTACATCACCATGTTTCACCTCTTTCCCATCCTTTTTTCCCAAAGGATATCTACAGTCTAAGATGCACCTGGCTTTAACATTTTTCTTCACATGAAAGTAACAAAATATTGCATAACTTTTGGGGAGAACAATTGCAACCGCATTCATCAAAGACGTATCCTTGTTAGTCACAACTACCTTAGGCATATTCATCTTTGACGTAAGAAGTTTACGCATCATTTGTAACACCCAAACAAAGTTTTCCTCTTTCTCATGTGTCACAAATCCAAAGCCAACCGAATATGTCAAATCGATCGAGGTGACCCCAACTATCTCAAACATTGGCATCTTGTACATGTTAGTTTTGTAGGTGAAGTCTATAACCAAAACCGTTGGAAAATTGTTAAACAACTTAACAGATGTTGAATGAGACCAAAATATGTCTTCAATAGAAGTACTTTCACTTTGCGTTCTTGAGAAATAAACATAGTTGTGCTCCTCCAACTTTGAGATTAGAAACTGCTACACCGTCTTGTCACCTCTGTTTGACTTCCATATTTGTTGACGTTCATTGTATACTTGTTTAATATTTGTCATAAAAACTTGTCTTTTGCTCTTCAAATTTAACAAAATATTTCTTGGAAGCACCTTACTCTTGGTCAAGTTATCTACAATCTTCTTGTCATCCTCCTTTAATCTACCCGCAAACATGTGTCCTTCTAAAGCCGGCACCATCTCATGGTTGTGAACTCCGTTAAGAATGTTCAATCTCCAATCATTTGTTTGTCAACTAAGATATCCACAAACAATGAAAATACACTCACATTTTCTTGATCCCGTTGTCTCATGCTTCGGTTTTTTTTTTTTGGCATTTTGTGAGCGCCACTCCTTTCACATACTAGTTGCAACATTGGATTGATCAAATTGGATCTTTGTACAACAATTGAATATCCCGCCTATTTGCTTGACGACGTACCTAATTAAGCAAGTCATCCCTATCTTTCCATTTAACTTCATCGGGAAAAAGATTAGTTGTGTCAACTTCGTTGGCATCAAGTGGGACGACACCGGAGTCAACATATAATTAAGCTTCAACATGGATGGAAGCTTAATCAATATTTGGTTTGCCTTCAACCTTAGACGATTTGACATCTCTGGAATTTTCGACAAAAATTGGTTTGGTCTCTCCCAGATCATCATTTGCGTTCTCAAGCATTACTATAAATAAACAACACAAAACTATGAATTAACAACTAACTAATGCATAAACATCAATTGCATAAGGAATTAAAAAAAAATCAAAAAAAAAAACATAATTTTTTTTTTGGGAAAAATTGGCAGCAGCATGCATTTTTTGCAACATCTCATCGGTAGTTAACTTCCGAAATCCATCGGCAGTTAACTACTGATGCTCCCATGTAAGTGTTCTACGAAAACTGACAACAAAAACCCCCAAAAATAGCAAAAAATAAACGGATTTTTTTACGTCAAAAGTGTGTTGATACCTCTTAGGATTGATGCTTCAATGATTTTGGAGAAAGATTGGTGAAAAATATATTGGATTTGGGGGTTTAGATGGAAGAGGTATGAAAGTTGATGATGAAATAGTGAGTAGGGGGAGTAGCTGGCTGTTATCATCTGATGGAACAACGCATCGGCACTTATAAGCCAAGGATTTCAAAAAACCGGTGGCTCGACAGTTAAGTGCCGAGGGATAATTTGGTCATTTACTGATGTGTTTCAGCTTAAACACATGTGTGAACAACAATTTTCATTTTATTGGACCTACAACTCATTAAATGAAACCAACCTTTTGAATAGTATAATGGGCTAACCTGCACATTGCTACCTGCCTATTCAGAGAGGTTCTTCCGTCACCCCCTTTTGAATAGTAATATATGACTTATTGCTTTTCTAAGTCAACACATAGTCACAGATATCACTATCTATCTAAATTCATAAAAAAATAAATATCTCACTATCATGTATAGCTTCAATTGGAAAAATATTTGTACATTATAATCAATATCACCGAAGATATGCATATTGAAATACAAGCTTCAACAACTCTTTATGATTAAACTCAACAACATTACATTACATAACATGTAAATTGTTTTAACTACTACAAAAAAAACATAATAACGAAGAGTGGTTAAACATAGGATCTCACACATTTTTCGTACCTAAAGTTATCTTGCTGATCCCTTAAATAATGTGGTGAAAAATTGAGGGGTAAGAATTCTTTTATGAAAAACTAGTCCATCAATTATTTATTCTAATTTTAAGGGAATACCAAACACACAAAGTTATATGTCTTACACAAAAACATATTATTAAATAGCATTTGGTTATGAACCAAAACTCAATTTTCCTTTTTATAGTCAGCAGCAGTGTAAGGAGTAAATGCCTCTTTGATGAAGTTCTTCTTCCTCCAAGTATGCCAACCCAAATCTTCACAAATTTCATCATTATGGTTGATGCCAAAAGTTGTGATGCAGTTCCTTGTATAAAACCTTGTAGATTTTTTCATTGCTTCCATGTCCTTAATTGTTTGTGAGAGCATTTTCTCAGCACTTGGAAGCTTAAATTTTTTATCAATTAGACCAGCAAGCCACATGGAACGTATCTCGGATGTGTAAAGATTTGAAACACTCTCAACATAACCCACAAAGGCCATGTTTGGAATCAATGGATGAACAGTTCCCCTATGGACAAATTAGAAAAAATAAAACTTGGTTAGAATTTTTTTATCTCTCTTATAAGCTAGTACCTCAATATTATTTTATCATTTATGATTGAATCATTTATTTTTGTCAAATTATCTGTTGATTTTGGGGTTTGATAGCTCAATTGGACTGGCTAAGAGATGAAAGAGTTAAAAAAAAATATATGCTGCTTTAGAATATAAAAAAGTTCATTATTTTGTTTCAATAATAACTTTGTTTATTAATAATATGTTAACCTATCATCTACTAATCAAATCAAAAGAGCTATTTACTATAAAGCAAACCTTGTATGAAATATATAAATCTTACTGTGTCAATTGTTCATTGAGTGGACAAACAATCATTCTAATTAAGTATGATGAAAAACACAAGGGATGAATGAGAAAGTGATCGATCATAGAGTTTCGTGTGTTTTTTGTCCTATGTTTTCATGTGAAAATGATTATTTTTCTATATTTTTTTGGGTTACATATGTTATATGTTTTTTTTTAAATGGTTAAATATGTTTTTGATACTTATAAAATTTAGAGCATTTTAATTTTAATAGTTATTTTAGCCCCTATAAAAAAATTATGAACTCAGTTTTAGTCCCTTCTAAATCCAAATTTGTTTAGTTATGTTTAAACTCTTAAGTTTTAAACAATTTTTCGTAGATGTGTTAAGAACATTACTAAAAGTTTCTCTGAAAAAAATTAGGTCAAAATTTGGTTTTTACATCTAGGTTTTTGTTACTTTTATCTTAAACTTTGTCGTTTAAACAAATTCATATTTAGTTCATGTTAAAAAATTCTAAATTTTAGTAAATCAATCTTATATAATGTTGTAAACATATCTAACCTTTTCTTTTTGATCAAAATTATTTTTCTATATTTATTTTTCTAGTATAATAATTTTATAGGGAGTATATATAATAGGATGTACATTGAACATACTATGAATCATAGCAATATAAGACACTAATACATCCTAAAGCTAAAAGGAGTATAATAGTCTCTTCTCAATTATTAGTTTATGTAATTATGAGTTAGTGATTTGCTGAGTATGTTGAATGGAGGGGCATGGAAGTGGTGACAACTCATAACTTTTGAATCAATTACTTTATATGGCTATAATTTGTATGGGACGATCGTAAAATGATCATTAGTGACACCACTTCTATTGATATTAATTTTTTCTATTTAAAAAAAAAAGTCATTTAATTTTGGAAAGAATACAAATGTATCAACTTGATATTGACTAAAAAAATATCAATTATTTTTTCTAGTTATGTATCAATGATTAGATTGAGTATATTGATTGGAGGGAAGTCATACTTTCCTTCAAAATTAAAATTTGTGTTTACCTGTACAATGGCATGATACCAGTAGGGTATTCTAACAAGCTAGAAAAAGGCTCTGGCAAAATGGTTTTGAGCTTCTTTTTCCCATCATAACCAGTTGCAAGAAGAACAACATCGGCATCAATTTTAGTGTTGTCATCAAATTCAATTCCATCATTCCAAAACCACCACTTTGATGCTCTTTTGAAGATTATTTTTCCCTTATCAGCTTCATTGAAAAAACTCTCTGGTGTTATAGCTATTTGACAAGATGCAAAATCTTCCTGAAAATGGTGTTCTGGTTTCAACCCATACTTCTCTAATGGAAGTTTCCATAGCAAGTAGGACTCTATGAACTTTGAAATCACAAGCCTCTGTTAAAATTCATCAATTAAAAAAAAATCAATTAGCAAAACTTTTTTAATTACTAAAAGAAAAAAGTTTACCATAAATAATTTTTATTTAAAAAAAATGTCAAAAGAAACTTCTGTAGAAGTTTTTTTAGCCAAACATAGAGACGATAATTAGCAAAATTCGTCACTAATTTTTTTTAGTTTTTTTAACCCTAGTAGTTTGGATCAATGATCCCATTAGACAGCTCAAAGTATAACTACTGATTAACCTTTTGACCTCACTTTGCAACTATTCATCGAGTTAGAAGCAATACATATTTTTTTTTTCTCTCACGTGTTTGAACTGTCTTTCAAATGAATGACTCCTAAGATCAAACTAGGTTCATCTTTTGTTTTAACATAGAATCATGTTACATACTCTCCGAATATTATATTTGTATATCACTAATTTACTTGTGTTATTAAGTTAACTTTTTCTATCCTTAAAAAGGTATATTGTTTTTCTCTAAAAATAATAAAAGCCTACGTTTAACAAATAATTCAATTAATTAAGAGCATATATACCATTGGAGATAATAGGAGGCATAAAAGGGTTTTAAGCAAACCCTGATTTGGTGTATGGTGGAGGAACTGTGCCGATCTTGTTGCGTAGAACATGAAAAATGGTACTCCCCACATCCTATAATGTGGAAGTGTCCAATGCAAACTCCTTATGATCATGGTGCATGGTTGCCCTTCAGGTCCTTCATAACAATTAAGAAAGCAACATTGTCATTAATTATGATGTTTGATATTTAACAATTGGGCAGATGTTAATTTGGTAAACATTTACAATATGATTATTTTTTTATAAATGTATCTAATCATTTTTTTCTTCTTCTTAGTCTCATCACTCTGCGTACAATACTTCGTTATACGAAGAGTTGATGAGAATATTTAACTATATTTTAGGATTAAACATGTTTTTAGTCTCTACAAAATTATGAGTTTTCAAGTTTAGTCTCTATAAAATTTTAATAATAATTTTAGTCCTCTAAAATATTATAGTTTTTAAGAATTTTCCCTATTTTAAAAACTTTTTACTAAAAGTGATACTTTTAGTCCTCCAAAATAGTCCCTATAAAATGCAAATAGGGATTAAAAGTGAATAAAATTTTGTAGGGACTAAAATTGAAAGCTTGTAATTTTGTAAGGACTAAAAACATATTTAATCCAATATTTTATTAGCGAGGTATTTGTCTAAATATTTTAACAAAGTGGTACAATAATAGTAGTACATATGAATTAAATCCTTGTGATACACTTTAAGCACATATATTAGAATATAAAAAGTCATAGAGCAAATTGTTACCTTGGTTTGCCTGTACACACTCCATGGCAAGATCAATAGCTGATTTTTTATAACCCACAACCACAACCTTCTTTCCCTTAACAAGGTCACTAGTAGCTTCTTTATCAAGTTTACAATAATCAATGCTATGCAAAACCTTACCCTTGAACACCTCAGGTCCCTTGTTGCTTGGAAATGTTGGCATCAATGGTATGTCTCCATATTTTCCAGTGCAAACAACAACAAACTCGAAGTAGTACTTCTGAAAATCAAGTTGACGGTAAAATAATTAGGTTTATCAATAAAATCATTAAAACCAAATTACCAGCATGTAAACTAAATTAAAGGCTATGCTGTTGTTAACCAAAAAGATGTTTAAAATCCTTGATATCTAGATAGGATAATAAGCATGTGTTGTGTTTCTATAAGAGAAACAGGGAAGGACACCTGAAAAGGGAGAAACAATGTCAATTGGTCTATGAAATGATAAATTCAAAATAGATTTATTCTATGCATGTTTACTCTTTTATATATTAAGTTTTCTTGTTCTTTCACAGACTCCATCAATAATTATCAAGGGTCACATTCGCCATAAAAATTCCTCATTTTGTTAAAATTGCAATCAAATGCGATTGATATGGTCTTAATCACAGTCACGTTATACTCACAAATCATTAAATCCTTATTTTTTTAAGAAGCTAAATAGCCCACTTAAATTTAAATTACCACCGGGAAGAATCGAACATCAGACCTTGAAGAGGACCTCCTTATTATTATTTTACAATTTTAAATTTATGAGATTTTAAAACATTCAACTTTTTCGTCTCTAATTTTCATCACTCATTTTAATTTTTTTAGCAGTATTATAGGTCACGAGTTCATGGCTAGAATATGAGTTAAAAAGTGAACAAAGACCTGAATGGTATCTGATTCATCAGTCTGAACAGAAAGCTCCCACACCGGACGTTCAGGCAGAGGATTTCCGTGGTCACCAGGTAGGCGACCAAAATCAAAACCTTCTTTGTCCCGAACAAACTTGATTTCGATCACTTTGGTGTTGAACTTAACATACTTGAACAAATCAAAATGAACGGCATAAAGATGCAAATATTCCAAAATCTCAGCGTGAGAAGGGTAATCTTTACTTTCTCTTTCAGGCCAAGGGAAATCACTAAATTCATAATTCCATGTTTGTGATTGAAGCTTAGTACACCTATAGGAACAATGTCTCCAAACACCACCAATTGAATCAGTGGCTTCAAAAACAATAGGGTTGTAGTGTGATAGTTGTTTTGCTACGGCTATGCCACTAACTCCAGCACCTATGATACCAATTCTTGACACCATAATTGGTGGGTTGTCTTTAGTCGGCATAGGGTTGTAGTAGAAAAAAATTGGAGTTTATTATTTGGTTTTGCAGATTGTTTGTATGTGTGTGTGTGTGGAGTGTAATGGTATCATTATCACTATATATAGAAGAGAAATCATATACCCATTGTTATCACATTCTTTTTTATTATTTAAATTTTGTATGTCTCACTAAATTTATATAAAATGCACATATATAGAAGATAATGTCTTGAAAAGATTATATTTTTTTTACCCTCCTCATATGTAGAATTGGAAAAATTTCATTAGCCCGCCACATTTTAAAAGCACGTGTGCAACTTTGTGTGGAATGGAACATTGTCTTGACATTGTTGCTCTAATGATTTTTTTTCTTAAGCAAAGGGATTTCCCAAAAAATAATATTGATAGGGGTAAGGGATTTAATTAATGATTAATAGCATTATATATAGTTTTTCTTTTAAAAAAAAACATTATATATAGTGTAATGTGGTTGTTAGGAGAGTTTGGCACGTAGCTTATTGTTGATGTGAATTTGAAATTAATTTGGGAATTGACTAATGCTTATTAATAATGATTTCATTTTGAAACAATTGTTTTTTGGCTAATGTGAAACGGAGGGAATAGTAAGAAATTGTGTTACTCATTTATTCCATTAAAAAAGGAAAATTACTCATTAATGAAGATTTTTTAGGGTTCATTTATGAGTTTTTAACAGCTGCAAAGAGCGTTAAGCAAGATGAACAAAACTAAAAAATCACATCATAGTAAAATAAAAAGACTTTCGAATTAAATAAGAAAAATGCTAACGAGTGTTTTTGGTACACTCTTTGAGGATTTCAAATTTAGAATAAAGTCAAATAGTTCAATTAACTATACAATGAATACACATATTTTAATAAATAAAAACTTAACACTCTTAAAGAGTACACCGAGAATACTCGTTAACAAGACTTTAAACAATATCTTAGGGAACATCAGGTGTTCAGTGTTGCTAGACTACTCACTACTCCAAATGATGAGAGTGGGCTAGTTGGAAGATTTGTTGGTAAGATGCACTATTACAAGGATGGCAAGGGAACCGATATTAATTATGATAATAGGGTGAAACCGGTGAGCACTTGGTTCTAAGATCAAGTCACTGTGCCTGAAGGAACTGATTCAGATGTGGTTGAGGCTATGAGGGTCAATATTGAAAGAGAGCAAGCTGAGCTGGAAGGTGATGCAAAAATGGAGGATATGCTGAGTTTGATGAGGCCAACATGAATGATGTAATGGATGACATGAGAAACCTACAACTGTTTATGACCGAGAGATTTGATGCTTAGGGTTTCCAGTTTAGGGAGCTAAACCGAAGGTTTGATGTTAAGGACTCACAGTTTCAGGAAATGAGGGCTTCAATTCAAAGGTGGGAGACAACCACAACCATTGCAGTATCCCCCTCAAACTATTTCAACTTAACCTTCCCTAATCAAAACCAAGTCGAAACCTTAAACCAGGATTGGAATGATGCTTAGTGATCTCTGATTTTCGTTATGCTCTTTTTATTTGATTTTGAGAATTATGCATGGTTCATTTTCTTTGTAATAATTTTCGTACAATGCCTTCCCCTTTTTGACGTTGTCAAAGGGGGAGAATGTCTATGTTGACTAGATATTTGTTTTATGTTAGTTCATGGTTTTCCACAGTCTGTTGATTTCCTTATGACAATGTGGTTTATATGCACTTCCCTCGCTTCCCTTGTTTGTTTGCATTGACCTATGACTTGTGAATACAAATGCATGTATAGATGTTTGGTTGCTCATTATGAAATGATTGGTTGTACAAAGATATATGCCATGTGTTTTTTGGTTTCTTGTATTCTAAGTTTCAGCCTTTGAGGGGGAGTTAAGCCAACATCATCAACATTGTTTGACATCATAAAAAATGGGGGATAATGAAGTTGCTTATATCATTAGATTTTTCTTTTGATGATGTTTTATTTTGATAGGTTATTTTAATGATGTTTATAGAATGTTAGTTATATCCTAGAACGTGTTAAAGCACCTAGCCCTCTTTGTCTCTTTCTGTCATATTGGTCTTGGATGTCAAATGTGTCAATATATGTAGAATTCATCATTTTTAGTGGCAAAACTTTTTGTCTAGATGGTTGATTCGATTCAAACGTTTTTGATTCGTATCAATAATTCTTTCTACCTTTGTTTATAGTGTGTAATGCATTTTGATTCGAATCATGAGTTCTTGAATCGCATCACTGTTGAATCGAATCAAAATCCCTTGATTTGTATCATTACTTTCTTTTGGACTTATTTTTTGAAATGTTGAATTGATTCACAAATATTTCAATCATATCAACCTTCTTCTGGAAACGTTTGATTCGATTCAAGGTGAAGTTGATTCGTATCAATCTTCAAGTGTACAAATTGTCTATTTCTAGGTGTCTGAATCTAATCATACTTTTGGTGATTCGAATCACTACATTGTTTTTGGCAAATTTTTTGCACTTGCCACTCATTTCTATATCTAGCTATATCCACAATACTCCCAAAACTATTGAATTAATTGTAACTATCTCTCTTGAGTCTTCAAGCCTCTTTTTCCAATAGTTCTTCAGATTAAACACATTTTCGAAGAATCCCTGTGGTCTTTGCGTCATACTCCCTCCAGTCTTGAATATAAGCAACAAAAAAAAGTTGTTGGTCTTGAATATAAGAAAATGTCAACTACTTCTATCATATTTAATGTTACTATTCCTAAATTACCCTTCAATTAATGGGATTTTATTTTTTTATTTTCATGGAACAAGTTCTCATGAAAGGTAATTTAGAAATTACAATTGTATTTTTTATAAAATTGATAGAAATAAATGATACAACCAAATTTTCATAAAGGGTGTGGTTTTATTTTTTTTACTTATATACAAGACCGGGGGAGTAGATTGCTAGAGGGATATAGGGATTGTATATTGGTGTCATTAAAGGAACTTTACTGGGAATCAAGGTCCATAGAGAACAGAGTGGTTTATGAAATTCTAGCATGTTAGCTTTAAGATGTTCTATGTGATGTTCCAACACCAGGCGCACAAATACGAATGTTGAGTTTAATGTTTCAACATCGTGCTAACCAACATAAATTACGTAAAAGTAAAAGACAAGAAAATAAAAGGCACAGGAGAATTATTAACCCAGTTAGGTGACAAACACACCTACTCTGGGGGGCTATCAAGCCAGGAAGGAAATCCACTAGTGTAGTCGTTATTCTAAGTTCTCAGCAAACTCCTCGTTTACAACTCTAGACCTAGGACCTACCCGTCTTGACTTCAATCTAGGAACTCCTAGATCTGAGATCTCATCTCACTTCCCTCAATCAACCACAACCCTTGTGATTATTAGATTACAACTCAATTTGGTGAAGTTACCTTCAAAGACAAACTACCTCCGTGCTTCAAAGCTTAGGAGTACAACAACTTACAATTCAATAAAAACAGTCTTATGCTTGCATCAATGTGATATAAGAAAGGCTCACAATTAACAAACACTAAAACTCAGTCCTTATCATGTATCAAAGCGATACAAGAAAAGGCTCATAAATAACAAAGACTCAAAACCCTAAAAACTCTATTCTTTATATGACGGCTTGAATGATGAATTAGGTCTTGTAGTCTTGTATATATACTGAAGCAACACTGGCTCAATAGACTTGTTGGGCTTCAAAACAATGTAGATCCTTCAGCTGATCCACGTAACAAATAAGTAACAAATATAGCAACACCTAAAAAGTAGAAACATCTTTAGGAACCGCCAAACAACATCACCAAGGAATCCTAAAATATTGTCTATACTTTAGGAACAAATCATCCAGCTGATTCTGGACAAAAATACGTTACTTGGTGAATAAGAATTAAGGTGTGGTTTGCTTAAAAAGATAAATTTCGTAAAAACCAAGCCACACAAACAGGGCAAACTGAATCGTGCCAGGATGTTGGAACATCATATCCAACATCGTACAAGATGCCAAGATGTTGGAACATCATATCCAACATCGTACATGACTATTTGTTTTAGCAACAATGAGGCCAATACTCAAATACCCAACAGTTTAATTCCACCTCCAAGCGGATTCGAGGTGTAGAGCTTCAAGGATTGCATGAGAGTTTGAGGATTTGAAGACTTAGAGAATCACCAATTTAAAGTGTTAGTTGAAGATTGGGGTTGTGGTTGCACATTGTCGCAGTGATTTTCGGATATCAAGCTATTGGTAAGCGTTGACTCGCAATTTTAAGTTCACCACCGAGCTTTTACTTTTTCCAAGAAAAAGGGGAAAATATCGAAAACTCTACAATTTTAGAGGTTAAAGGTTCTGGGGTTGGTTACGTAAAGGGAAGGTATTAGCACCCTCAACGTCTATAGTACTCTATAGGAACCTCTTGTTTTTATTTATTTTTGTGCTAAAATTAATTGTGATTTGATGTGAAAATACTAATGTAAATAAAGAAAGAAAGAAAATGTTTATATGTATTTTGTTGATTTGGAAAGACAAAGTCTTTTGCTTGATAAAAATCACGTAGTTTGGGGTAAAAAGCCAAGTGATTTGTTTGATTGATTTTAAAGTTTGAAAATGTTTTTAAAGGTGTAAAGAGTCAAAGTGGCAAAAGAGTGAAGTTGATTGATTTTAATTGTGAAAAATAAAGTCTATTATGATTAAAATTGATTAAAAGTTGATTTAAAAAAAAGAAGAGGAATTACTTGGTTTGAAATCCAAGGTTTGTTAATGAAAAGACATTTTTTTGTGATTTTTGGGGAATCTTGAGCTTCCAAATTAGATTCGAAGAGCCTTGTACTTTGAAGTGAGGTGTATCAAGTAATTCTTACATACACAAAAACTATACACTACGAACAAAGTATTCACCTTGATTTTATTTTTTTTCCAGATGAGTCGATATGTCGTCACTAATTGGTGAAGTGTGTTCACTATATGTTCAACTACCTGCTAAAAATAATTCACTGCAAAAAAATTAGATTTCATTCCTTGTGATCATGTAACATGCAATATGAGACTCTTAAATCAGTTAAAGGAAAATCTTATACAGTTTCAATTCTTATATGTACAGTGTCTTGACACACTTGGCAAATGAATAAAAACAAATGAAAAAGATTTTTTTTTCATTTTTTTATTCATTCATTTTTATAATTTTTTTTCAGAGTTCAAAATAAATTATTTTTCTTTGGTTACTTTCAATTCTCTTAGCTTTTTAGTTTGAAATCCTTGTTTCTCATGGTCTCCTTTCTAATAGTTTTGTTAGTGATAGTTTGTGTTGTAACTAATAAAAGAAATGAATGTTTCTTCTAGTAAGAATATTTAAATTAACAATAAATTGTTTTCATTACAGTTCATAACTATATAATATTCCTTAAATAAAATTCACGACTATATAACATAAGAGAAATGATGATTGAGCACAAAAATACTAACACAAAACCAGGAGTAGTCTTGCAATTAATTTCCGTCAAAATTAAATGGCATAATTGAGATTACAAGTATAAATGAGGGGCATTTTTAATAATTTATTCCTCTATTTCTCTCTCTCTCTCTCTCTCTCTGAACAACCACCACCATCCTCTCACCACCCTCCCACCATCATCATCACCACCAGCCCTCCGTTCACATAACCACCTTCGTCGTCGGCATCACAGTCCTCATCCTCGCCACACAACGCCTTCGTCCACTCCACCAACCACCATTCAAATCTGCAAGCCGTTCAAATTCGTCTTCTCTGCCTACAACCTCCATTTAGTCCTCTACGTCTGCCACCTGCTGAAACTCACATATACGCCACCACCAAAGAACATATATAAGCGGTTGTGCGAGAAAACAATGAGATAGATCACCGATGAGAAAGCGATAGAGAAGAGGAAGAGGAAGGTGTTTGCAAATGAGAGAGGGGAGTGAGTGTTGTACGTGAGAGTCTGAGAGCAGAGAAAGAACAAAAAAACTATAGGTGAACAGTAAAATACGGTGGTGTCGTATTTGTGTCTGTTTTTTGTGTCAAGTTATCATTTCTCATAATATAATTATATTTTTTTTAACACTAATTGAATAAAGACGATATGATTATTAGAAAATCTTGGGGGCGTTTGTTTCAAATTTCCAAAATATAATCCTTGGAATATAAGGATGAAAATTTTATTTTCGGGTTTATTGAGAAAATGTGTATGGTTAGTATCTAAAGTATTCTTCAAAATGACTAATAAAACGATATTTATGGATAGTAACTAATGATTTTATTCCCACCAACATTCCCAGGAAACTTCTATTCCCACAAATAAAATTTTAAAAATTTGAAACAAACATAGGAAGATATCTTTTCTGCTACCATATTCAGAGGAATCTCCAAATATGACTTGAAACAAACTGTCCCTTAGATTTAAATGTATTATTTTTAAATGATTAATTATAAATTATTTTGAAGTGACAAATTTAGAAAAATGATCATAAATTTAAAATAAGGATACGGCTGAATTAAATTATGCGTCAACCAACTTGACTATTGACAGAATCTAATGGACATCGACTCTGTCGGATGATATATCATCGCTAGTCCAACATTTGGTCCCAACATGAAAAGGCTACTCACTTTAAGTGAAAGTAACCGTTCTAATTGGATTGTATAGTATAATAATAATTATTTTTTTAAAGATAGTATATATATAATAAACTTTAAGTGAAAGTAACCGTTCTAATTGGAATGTATAGTATAATAATTATTTTTTTTAAAGATAGTATATATATAATAAACCTGTTAAAAATATATTTAATGATGGTTTAGTAAGATCGTTTTTAATAAAAATTAATTTTTTTTTGAAGGAATAAAAATTAAATTTATTGAATAATTGATCTATATATATTAGAATATTAATTTTGGATAAGCACATTATATGTTCCATCACTTGACAGTAGGATTTGTGATACATGTGTTTGTGTCATGCTCCACTCAGATATCATAGTGTGCATGCATGCTGGAAAATGATAACAAATCAACCTAATTTAATGGAAGCAGGTTGCATATATTCTATTCGTTCACCTGATCTATTCTCGCATATGACTTGTGATCTGTCCGATGAAAACAGTTGAGTGGCAACGACGGAAGAAAATGCTCTGGTGTGACGGTAACGGGTTTCGATACGGCAGCAATGAGTCTTCGCGGTGGAACGAAAGGTGCCTGTAGACACGTTAGCACTCCAACGCTCAAGTCAGTAATAGAACTAAGAAAAAAGTGTAAAAAGTGTTGTGAAAAATAATGTGTACCCTGAGAGTGAAGCAAGTTCACCCTTATATAGGCTCGTGTTGGCCATAACTGACTCTGGGTTATGCGGCGTATGATTAAGGACGGAGCAGGACACATGTAGGGTGATCCTTGCGCGAAGGCGCGCTCCTGTGTGGTACGGTGCACACGAGGTGACGTGCTCCCTTAAGTGCAGAGTCTTAAGGCGGTGCAAGTCCGGCCACATGTTGGTGTGCGGTTGGTCTTCTGACCGGTCCAGAACAACTTGTAATATTGTGGTTGATCTAATTGTGTATGTTGGTTGCTGACTTAATAATCCCGAATGGAGAATGCTAATTAAAAGTGTTTCAGAGATATTGGTTAAGTATCTAAACCAAGTTTTCACATAAAAAGTGGTGTAATCATTATTTGATCAAAAGTAATATTTTATATTTCTAAGACAAAAATTTTATATGTGGATTCTTCAACCAATGTCGCTGCGACATTCGTTAGCCCATCCCGAATAGGTTCATTCAACACCACGTATGTTTGATTTAAATAACATGATTGTTAATTATGATTTTGGTGTTAATCCTCCAATTTACACAGGCAATCATTAGTAATCCGTAGTTCAGTCGAAAGACAAGTAAAGTGTGACTAAAAATTGTACCACCTAAGAATCGATCTTAGCATTTTCCCGAACAATTCATGTCTAAATGGAACTCATCAACCACTTGAGTTAACAATTCAATCGGTTTTGATTTAGCATTTGCTGTTTATGCTATCTTACTAGTGTTTTGATTGGAACATTTTGCTGGTTTGGTGCAATCATTTGGAGGAACAATTATTGTTTTGGCTCAATCATCACAATTCATGAGTAAAAGGATAATGGGATTAGACTGTGTGTCCTACAAGCTTTGAATATTGGTTCCAAATTTCCTTCCCTAATTTTCCTGCACTAGTAGATATTATTTACTCTGCTTTATATTTATTCTGTTTCTGGCAGGGAATATGCTATTCTCCTAGGTATATGTCTATGCTATTTCTATTATTAAAAAACTTTCATTCTAAAAATAACCCGAAAATTGGGTGTAATTTGCTTTCAAGTATCTGCATTAAAAGGCGGTGGTGTTAAAATTTTGATGCCAAATAGTGCGAGAGATTACTCTGCGCGCATAAATGCTTAAATTGATGCCTCTGTGTAACTACGATCTATTTAAGGAGTTAAAGCCCATTGACATCACGTGTAAGTGTTTAGACTTACACCAAATTTCAACCGTTATAATTGATTGATTTAGCGGCTTATATTATATCAATAATAAAGGAAAGAAATCAAATGATGATCAGAATAGAAAATTATATTGATTAATTCATACTTAATTTTTTCTCTTCTCAAAATATAAAACTATACTTCTTTGTGTTATTGCCATTAGCGAAAAGACGAGCACGTGTTCTTTTTATTGTGATTACGTTTGAAAATTATGAATGATGTTTTTTTTATGAAATTTTGATTTTGATTAAAACTAAAAATATAAATATTTGTTGCTTTCAAGTTATAACAAATCAAATTAACCATGATTATCTATTTCAATAACATCAACAATATAATAAAAAAAATAATCTAAACTCTTTTTTTTAATGACACCAACAACAATCTTTATTATAGAAAAAGTTGTTTAAGTGTATAATTGAGATAATGAAAAAGTAAGTATAAATATAGTTATCTAATTTGTTACACTTTTTAAATGATATAGGAAAAAAAGCAAACATATATATATTCATAGGGAAAAGATGTATACAGCGAAAGGTTTATCAGGACGGCATAGCGAATGGATTTTTCACATGTTATCAAACTTTGACTACCCATGGTCTCCATGAATTCCCATGATTTACGAAAATGCAAATTCCTGTACACTATTGCACGTCAGTTCTTGATGAATTCGTGAAGCAAATTTTCGCTTAATATAGCATTGTTCATATTCATATTGTGTTTGTAACATTTTTTTAATCTTTAAATTTATTCTTATCTATTCGTTACATGTGTTATTTGTATTGAAAATTAAGAGCATTTTTGAAAATAAAAATTCAGTTTAAAAGAGCTGAAATGAGCAGTTTTCTTTATATATATATATATATATATATATATATATATATATATATATATATATATATCAATTACCTTTGCAGTTGCAAGTTTTTTATGCCATATTAGTTAAAAATAATTTCACTCTTTACCCAAAAAAACAAGGGGACCATTTTTACTCAATTAAAATAAAAAAAATAAAAAAAGAATGTCTATCTTTAATCCTTGTTACAATGTAATCAAAGAAAAATCCTCGTTACTGTAAGAGGAAAAAAAAATATTAATTGCAAATCAAGCAATATCGCCTAGAGATAATTTCATTTTCTAATTATTATGTGATTTCTTTCCATTTATTATTGACATATTATAAGTCGTTAGATTAATCACTAACAACGGTTGAGATTTGATGCAAGTCTTTTAAATTTACATTTGGTGTCAACGTATCTGATTCTTTAAGAAGTTAACATCTTCTTTTGCGAGACTAAGATTGACAGAATCAGACTATATAATATAGGCAATATTCATGAGAATTATACCTTCTTAAATATTAGTGTGTCTATGAAAGTGAGAAAAACATAAGAAGGTGAGATCCACTATCAAGGTCATTAGCTCTCTATCAAGTCGTTGTCCAAGCAACATTGTGGTCCTCCTCTTGAGGATATCCCATAACGTACCACGCGTTCTGCACGAACAAGTAATGTGAGCTATGTACCCTTGACTCCACGTGTCTTGTACGGATGAGCAGGGAAAGGAAACTTGATCAGATCCACGCGCCTGGAACAGATAAGCCATATGAACTTCAGAGGGTTAATGGGCGTGAACATCCAAAGAAAGGTTCATTAGGTCAAAAAAGCGAGATCTATAAAAGCAGGCAACTAGAGACTAGTAGGGATAAAATTCATTATCTTGAAAAATGTATTTTTCATCTAAGTCTTATTTAGAGTGCTCTTGGAATTCCACCTAGGACATTTCACTGAGCAGCTCACCTGTTGTAATTAACTTGTGTTTACATACGTGAACATTGGCGCCCACCGTAGGGATATGGTAAAACTTTCCAACGACCTAGCTCCATTTTCAACAAACCTATCACCATCAAGTCAAGAAAGCGAGGTCTATAAAAGGAGACAACTATAGAGCAATAGGGATTGAATTCATTATCTTGAACAGTGTATTTTTCATCCAAGTCTTATTCAAAATGCTCTTGGAATTCCACCTAGGACATTTCACTGAGCAACTCACCCGTTATAATTAACTTGTGTTTACATACGTAAACAATAATTTTAATAAGACTGTACAATATTGTGATTAATTCACACCGTGATGACTATTATCTGTAGCATAACATCTATAGTATCCAAAATCGCAAAATCCTTAACACGGTGCTTATAACCTTGACCACTATTTAAAATCTTGCTTATTTCTATAAAAAAATTATAAGAAAAATTTGAGCTCCCTTTCATTCATTGATTTGTAAAAGTTGACCACTTCAAACCTCGACTAACGATTATTTCAAGAAATATGCATGTGGAAGACCGTTAAGGTACGAAAATATATCATTTTAAGAATATAAATTATATTGAACTTTATTCAAGAGTATTATACATTAAGAGCTTAATTAGCATTGATTGCAATTTTCATTCCTTGGTCGCAATGACCAAGAACACCACATACGAAGTAGTTGGCTCCCTTGGCAAGTGTAACTTTATCAGCTCCAGAGGAATAAAATCCAGATCCTCATTCAACCACACAAGAATTGTAGCCAACCTCATTCACTTCATGCACATTAATTCACTACTAGAAAAAAGACTTTCCTCATCATGGTTTTGACTTCAGTCAGCATATATTTGAAGTGAAATATAGTGTGGTGGCAATTTCACATCAGTAGATAGGATACCTGAGGGGAAAAAGCAGCACGGTGGCAATTTTGTAATTACTGTGAATGTTTCTCACATCAGTGGCAATAATGCCTGAGGGCAAAACACGATCCCTCTCTCACAAATTAGAAACGCGTACCATCCCATTTTCCCCTCTTCTACTAGTCCTGAATTAGAAAAACACTATCCCTCTCACACAAACGCCGATTTCTCACAGAAATCCTTTCCCTCACACAAACAAATTAAGATCCATCAACGCCGGTATTCTTCTCCGGCCACTTCACGTCGCCGCCGATACTGTTCACGTGGTAAAGGTCCTCTGTTTATCTCGCCGCTGGTACTGTTTGCATGGATCTTTTTCTCTCTCGCAACTGGTAGTGATCCGTCGACGTCGGTAGTGTTCTCCCGTTCACTCACTCGCTTGATTCATCACCTCCGGTGTTGTTCGCGTGGTCCACTTTCTCTCTTGCCATCGGTACTGTGCTCACAAACTCAGATCTATCAATAATCTAAGTCTTATAATCTGAACTGCCTTTGCTCCGTGTTGATAAGGTCACTAGTGGTACCCAACAAGCTCTCCAAAATGTAAAAATCGAATCTTTATTCTAATGGGTTGTTATTCTTTTCTGTCTGTAAGGTGTTTGTGTTAATGATTGATGTGTTGTTTTTGAATATTTTATTTGGGTTTTGCAGTAAGGTGTTGAGGTTGTCGATTGCTCAGGTTTTGACAGTGATTTCTTAGAAGCAGAAGGTTGCATTGAGGGAAGAGTAGGGAAATTCGCAGAAGGCTCACCAAGCATCAGGTGTTAAACGCTTTTAATTATAGTTCCATGCTATTTACAATGTTATAATTGATGTTAAACTTAATATAAACATATACTACGTACCATGTATCTTTATGCTTTTTGATTTTGACTACATCAATGTATTTTATTGGTTTTTTTACTTTATATTTAATGTTGACCTTGGATTTGTGGATATTAGCTTTAACGAGATATCTAACATAAGGTTTTACAATAATTGAATTAGTTCAATGGAGAATTAGAGTTAGGAAGGAGTCTAAACTCAAAAAAAATAGCAGAAAATTAAAATAAAAAGATTACAAAAGAATATAGGGCCATACCTACTCTGTTTTAGTTGACAATGTTACTCGGTGTGGCCTGATTCACTAAACAACCTTGATATTCTCCTTTTTGCTGCAGAGGATCAATTTATTTTACTTCTATTTGTTGACTAAAAGTAATACATGGCTATTTGTTTAATTTTAGTACATATAGGAGCTTCACTTTCAGTTCATTTTGTTAACTTGTCAACATGTGTCTTAGTTCGCAGTTGGACTGCTCCCATATTAACAGTTGGACTTGTATAAATGCAAACGATGTAAAATATGTACTAAAATTTTTGCGCAAAAATAAAAAATTTCTGCACTGTCACGCACATAGCAGCCAGCTTCTAAAGGTTAATAGAATTGCATCTGAGTTACACTTGAACAAATCAATTAAGGGAAGATTCCAATTGTGGTTTGACGGAGAGGTGCATGCAAACTGCACCAGATCTGCTGCTGTCCAAGACACATCTGCTGTGACAGTAGAGGTTTCAACCTTCTAGGACTGAATAATAGAGTTCGTGAGATGAACAATTTGACTAGTCGTTTTCAGAACTAACTCCCAAAGTTGCGTGTTGTGCATCTTTCAAATGCTCCAGGTTGTGGCTGCCAAAATCCTTAACTTACCTAGCCTTAACACGTACTAAATTCTGCATAAAAAATGTGCATAGCTCATAATGTTCAAAGTTCACATTGTAATGCATAATGATTTTTCTCTCTTTCACTTTCCAAATTTCTATCTTATAAAGCACTATAAAACAAACAACATAACTTAGAAGTTCCTTAATGTCCTTAGATGAGCACCAAAACACTGTAGATACGTGCATTCCAACTTGCAAGACACACCAGATGCTAGTTATGAATGTACTGATCTTTAGCTGCTTGAAACTGATAGAATCAACCACGGTGGGAAAGCATACGAAATTCAATTTTCATTAAACTACAATAAAATTAACTCTGTTATGTTATATGAATGCATACAAATTTGTTAATTATTGAGCCATATAATTGCAGGGCTATGAAACATTATTACATAGGTTACAAAACAATTGCATTGTTGAATGCATATTGTGGTGGTAATGCATAAAAGTGAATATTTGAAATTCCGATATGTAAAATGAACTTTTTATGCGTTTGAATTTTAAAATCTGCATGTGTACAAAAATCATGTGTAGAAGTCTTGAAAAGTTAATTATACACATCCGGATTTTCAAATTTGTGGCTAATGTTTTTTCCTTTCTAAACGGTGGACTTCTCGTAATAGTAGTCGAGATTCCGAATTCCAAATAAAATGCGTCCAGGTTATAAAATCCATATGATATAGAGGGGTAA
>Ga0228711_1003873_pt1 | contig 23224 bp, 16 predicted proteins | sample MedpolnodulmetaG_2_FD_177996 | JGI IMG/M metagenome (GOLD analysis project Ga0228711, IMG submission 177996) | Root nodule microbial communities from Medicago polymorpha collected in Santa Monica, California, United States - brown nodules | ecosystem: Host-associated > Plants > Roots > Nodule...
TATTAAAATATGGCATAAGCAGCTTATGAAACTATGATAAGCTATTTTTATTTATTTACCCAAACACCTTTAAAAAGGCTTATGGGAGTAGATAAGCTCACATAAGCTCAAAATAAGCCAATCCAAATGGGGCCCAAATACATGGTGCACAATACAAATGAGACAAAAAAAATTAATAACAACAATAACTGATTTTACTTTTTGTTAATGTTTGTTATTTTGTGAGTGTCGAAACACTTTTCATTTGGCCTGGTAACTATGCAAGTCTAACTTCTTGCAGCAAACATTTGAAGAACTTCCAAGCATTTTCCATCTTGTACTTGTTTTCATGCAATGCATTTGTAACACAACAAAAGCAACTACTAAATCCATTGACCCAAAACTCTCACTTTTGAAACATTAGTCACATGATGATTTTTCCCACAACTGAATGGTGAAAGTCAAAAAGCTTTGTTTCAACTTTCAAACAACAAATTTTAGTCAACAAATCACTTCAACCACGGCAAATTAATTAATTGACTCACTTTTATATCCAAAGCTTCAATCCTCCATTTCTTAAGGACCTAATATTATTCCAAGACAGATTACTATATCACAATGGCAATTGTTTCTAGCAAGTTATTATTTTCATTTTATTCTTTTCTCTTTCTCATTACTTTTGTATCTCAAGCCAAAGCCCAACCAAATTTTTTGTACAACTTTTGTATAAACAATAATGGCCACTACACAGCCAATAGCACCTATCGAAACAACCTCAACACCGTTTTGTCCAACCTAACTTCCAACACAGAAATCAACTACGGTTTCTACAATTTTTCTTATGGCCAGAACACTGACAAAGTAAACGCCATTGGACTTTGCAGAGGAGATGTTAAACCCGACGTTTGCCGCAATTGTCTCAACGATTCAAGAATTCTTCTCACAAAACTTTGTCCAAACCAAAAAGAAGCAATTGGGGGGTATGAGCACTGCATGTTACGCTACTCAACCCGATCAATATTTGGCATTATGGAAGCTTCACCTTCATTTTATATGTGGAACACAAACAGTGTAACCGAGGTGGATAAATTTAATCAAGTTCTTGAGAACTTGATGAGGAAACTCAGAGAAATAGCTGCATCCAGTGATTCTCGTCTTAAGTTTGCTACGGATAATGCAATTGACGTGAATTTGATTTTTCAAACCATATATGGTCTTGTACAGTGTACACCTGATTTGTCACAGCAAGATTGCAATAATTGTTTAGAGGGTGCTATATCAGAAATTCCAAGTTGTTGTAACAACAAGATTGGTGGAAGAGTTGTTAAACCAAGTTGTAATATTAGATATGAAACCTATCGCTTCTACGATCCTACACCTGTAATAGACCCAGATGAAACCTCCCCATCAGAAGAAGGTAACTAATAATTTTCATTAAATAATCATACTTAATTTCTAATTACAAGATTATGTTTCAAAATGAGAAAAAGGCCAAGATATGAAACCTCTCACTTCTTGGCCTTTTTCTCATTAGTTAGTCGTTGTAGACTTGTTTGTTGGTATTATTTTACAGCATTTCTCAGTCATTAAAATGTCTCCTTGAGCAGAGGATTTTGATTTTTGCAGAAAAAAGCAAATCATGGCGTGCTACCATCGGCATCGCCGCCATAGTTGTGCCTTCTGTTGTTGTTGCTACTGTGTTGCTAAGTTTCATTTGCAGATGCCTAAGGAGAAGTAAGGCAAGGATAAACTACGAAGGTATATGACTATGTTTTGAGTATTGATTTTCTCAGACTTTCTATTTCGCACTAGCACCGTAGTAAATCTGGATGATCTAATTTTATTTCGATAGTCCAAATTCAAATTTCAAAATTCGGTGTTTGCTAAGTGGTCAAATGATGTCCTATCTTTATAAAAACACTGTAATGGTGTGAATGCGGAGTAACTTCAACGATAGAGAATCTTGTTAGCAATAATATGTCGTGATGGTTAAGTGTATGTTAAACCAAGTTGAAGATGATCATCAAATGTTTTGATTTCAAAAATTCGGTATAAGGATAATTTTCTATGTTGGCTTCACTGACATGTCTTGTATAATGTTTGAAGAAATAGAAGATGACAGTGACTATATTGAAATTGCCGAGTCATTGCAATTCAACTTCGACACAATACGAGTTGCTACAAGTAACTTTTCTGATGATAATGAACTTGGACGTGGAGGATTTGGAGTTGTTTATCAGGTAAATAACACTACTGATTTAGATGCACATAACGTTCTTCATCAACAAAGTATTTATTATTACACAAATGAGATATATTTGCAGGGTAGGCTCCCCAATGGACAAGTGATTGCGGTCAAAAGGTTGTCAAGAGATTCTGGACAGGGTGATATTGAATTTAAGAATGAAGCGCAATTAGTGGCTAAGCTTCAACACCGAAATTTAGTTAGACTACTTGGTTTTTGTCTCGAAGGAAGAGAAAGACTACTTGTCTATGAATTTGTTCCCAATAAAAGCCTTGATTACTTTATATTTGGTAGGCTATTATATATGCTTTATTAGATTGTAGCTCTTTTACATTGGTTTTGGTACGAGAAAAAGACTACAAATATGATTACTAAAATAGCTAATTTGGTGTGTATAGATCCAATAAAGAAAGAACAATTAGATTGGGAAAGGCGCTACAAAATCATTGAAGGTATTGTTAGAGGCCTTCTTTACCTTCATCAGGATTCTCAACTTCGCATTATACATCGTGATCTTAAAGCAAGTAACATTCTCTTGGATGAAAAGATGAATCCTAAAATATCAGATTTTGGTATGGCCAGACTAATTCTTGTGGATCAAACTCAAGTAAATACAGATAAAGTCGTTGGGACATAGTAAGTATTTGAAGTAATTCATCATTACTTTATCTTGTATTGTAAGTAATTCATTGATGTCGACTCTTGAAATAATTGTGATGATACTGATGTTATTTTAAAGGTGCTTTCATGCATCATTGGTTATTAGTGAAAAATTCTTTTATACTAATATGAAATCAAAACTGTTATTAGTATCATGGACAGTAGCAACTAAAACAGGGGGAATATGTGTGACTCAAAAAAAAAAATCGTTATATATGACTAATGCAATTTTTCACTGATATGTAGTGGATATATGGCACCCGAATATGCAATGTTTGGACAATTTTCAGTCAAAACAGATGTTTTTAGTTTTGGCGTACTAGTTCTAGAGATTATCAGTGGGCAAAAGATCAGTGATATACTTCATCGACAGAGTCAGGAGGAATTACTTAGCTTTGTAAGTCGTCGCCTCTCATTATTATTTCTTCCACGCCAATGAAAAAGTATGCATTAAAAAATTATTATATGTAATTAAGCATATTAAGGTAGAATTTTAATTACTGATCTAAAATGTATATGCAATTGTGCAGGCATGGAGAAACTGGAGGGAGGGTACAATCACAAATATAATAGATCCATCATTAAGCAACGGTTCACAAAATGAAATTATGAGATGCATTCACATTGGTTTACTCTGTGTTCAAGAAAATGTGGTTCACAGGCCAACTATGGCAACCATTGCATTCATGCTTAGTAGTTATTCTATATCTGCCCCGGTACCGTTGGAGCCTGCTTTTTTTATGGGCGGCAGAACTAGAACTAGAAGCCTTCCAGTTCCAGACACGCAATTTGGAGAAGAAAATTCAGAGGCAATAGGGTCAAATGAATCCAAGAGACGAGAGAAAATCAACAAAACACAAAACAAGAATTTGATTGCTGAAGTATTGTGATTTAGCAACTTTGGTCCCCCACTTTTTGCACGAGCAATTTTGGTCCCCATATTATATCCCTAATTGTATTTTTGTGACTCCACTTCATTTTGCATAAGTCAATTGGGACATATATGAGATATACTTGATTGAAGCGAGCAAATGTGTTACAGAAATAGGATATACATCACATAAATTCTTATGGTATTGACATGCAACAAATGATTTGTCTACTATTCTTAGAGGGCTGAACACTTACCAAGGAATAGTTCTTCAAAATTACACCTTGTTGAGAAATTGCATAAAAGAGTAAAGTTATATCAAGAGAGACCCTCCTTAACTATGTGTGAAGTAAAAATAAACTGAAACATAATTTGAGACTTCTTATTCATATATTTTGACAAATATTACAATTAAATGGAATATTACTTAGAAGTGAGCACTTCTGCCTTTGATTTTTCTTTCTTCCTCAATCATGCATTACATTCAATTTAACAACATCGTCTGATTGTGCTGAAACATTTTGTTAATTTTTTTTTCTCTTGTTGTTGCAAAATTGTTTTTGTGCTGTTCCTTGCTTTTGTGGTGATTCTTGAATTCTTGCTTTTCACACATGTTTTTTGTTTGTTGCTTATGTGCAATGTCATATCAGTGATTTAGACATATGATTTCTAGTGTGTAATTTTATAATAAAATAATCTCTTTTATATATATCTAAACAATAATATCTAAATTATCTAATATCAAAATTACTTTTTTACAAGAGAAAATGTTAATCCACTCATGAATTGCTACCAACAGCTCTGTTTTTTTTAGAAGAGACATATGAACCGGCAAAATTAATGTATTTGATTTTGGTTCATAATACAAATCAAATAGGCCACTTGTTGATTCATGTCTTTTGTAGAAAGGAAGGAAGATATGTCATAGTTCAATTCACAGGGACATTGTATTATATATGTAGGTCAGGGGCATTATATATGCCCCTGTAAATAGGCGATAAAAGAAAGCGAGGTCAAGCGGTCTGAGTTGACCCAGGAGTGTCTCATCAACATCTTGTCTCGACTCAGCTTAGAGGATCAATGGCGTCGTGCCATGCTTGTTTGCAAATCTTGGTTCAATGCCTTCAAAGAACCCTCTCTTCACTCTGTATTCAACCCAACATAGCTTCGGAATTGCTCCAACCTTAAGGTTCTGAAAAGAAATCTCTTGAACTGGCTTGATCCAACCCAATATATTGGGATAGTACCAGATGATTATCTAAATGCTTGTCCGCAAGATGGCGATTCCGAAGCTGCTGCCATTGCCAATTCTTTTCTTCATCCGAAGTTGTTAGAGATTAAATTCTCCAAGTGGCTAAAGGACTCAATTGCGTCGTCCTATTTGTTGGAGTTGAGAGACATTGAAAAACCAAATTCCTATTATCCAAAGTTTTTATCTTTCTTTCATGGTGAAAGTTATGGACATTAGAAACTATACGAAGGGAGATTTCAAAGAAATGTTTTCCGAATGTGACGATTGCTAAGAAGATTATCCAAGATGTAAATTGTGAGTTTGCCATCACCCCCATCTTCTTTCTACTTCTCTGCGCAGATCTTAATTGGATTTATACAGTTATTGGTCCTGTCAAATATATCTTATAGAAGTTATGATTTTGTATCTGTAATATATATGTATAAAAGATTATTGTCACAAGTCCCTGTAATAGAATTTACCAAATGATTTTGAATCTAGTTCTCTTGCTTTGACTGTTGTATTACTTATATGCTTTTTTCCTTGGAAATCTACCATGACAGATTGTCTCTGGAGTTTATGCTCTTAAATTTCATGTTTTACTTTTTTATATCTGTCTTCCATAGAGAAACCCTTTTTGTTGTAGCAGTTATGCTTATAGCCTTATATGAACTTGTCTACTATTGGAACTTCAATTAAAGATTTCCCTCATTAACTACCATACTCCTTAACCTTTGTTGTAGAAAACACAAACTTCCCTTGTTCCTTTTCTGTAGCTCATTAGCTTTTGTTAATGTCACCTTTACATCTTATCTTAATATGCTAAATTATAATGACCATTAGAAGACATTGTATTGTGTTTTTCGCCTTCGGTCTTGGGTGTGTGTTATCCAACTCCTTCCTATACACCCTCGCACACCCCATCAGCTCCGTATCAAGGGACACAATAACCGCACAAGAATTTTATGTGAAAAACTCCAAATTAGAAGAAAAACCACAACCGAACTTGATGGAAAACTGTGAAACAAGGTTTCTTGAAAACCGTGTAGGCTTCAAGATCACTCAAAGTATAAACATTTAAAATCATTTCAGTTCAATTTAAATATGCCAAGGACATGCTATATGCAATATATAAACGAACAAGAATTCGGAAGTAACAATTTACATGAATTCTAACTTCTAAGCATTGTCAGAGAATGCAGAACTTGGTACCACTGATGAATACATTTCATTGCCTGTTGAAATAGAAGCTGAACTCAACTCCCCTGCTACCATATTTTGCAGTATTTCACTATGCATAGATTTAGTTGGTTCTCCTGGAAATGGCAACAAAGCTGAAGGGCTAGTGAGATACGAAACTACTCTTGCCATTGAAGGCCTATCATCAGGTTTCTCTTGAACACATAATAAACCAATTTGAATGCACTTAACCACTTCAGTATGGTTGCATGATTCTTTTATATCTTGGTCTATTAGTTCTAGTGGTGTTTGATCCCTCCATTGTCTCCAAGCCTGCAACAATTTGATGAATTAGATAGAAATAGAAATATCATCCTTATTCTTCTTTTGAACAACAAAAAGAAACGAATTATTAAAAATAAGTACTCACACGACTTAAGAGGTCATCGGAGTTATCTGATAAAAGAGAACGAGCATTTCTTTTTGAACTAATTATCTCCAAAACTATGACTCCAAAACTGAAAACGTCTGATTTTTCTGAAAATTGTCCATGCATTGCATATTCCTGAGACATATAGCCACTATAATAACATAAAACCAATTATATTAGTAAAAGTTAAATCACATGGATCTTGTTGTCAAATGTAGATCAAGTCTATACTACTTACTATGTTCCAACAATTCTATTTGTACTTCCTCGATCTTGATCTAAAGCCACCAATCTTGCCATGCCAAAATCAGATATTTTAGGATTCATGTTATCATCTAACAATACATTACTAGGTTTGAGATCACGATGAATAATCTTCAATCTTGAATAATCGTGCAGATAATGTATTCCATGTGCAATTCCTTCGATAATTTTGTAACGTTCAAACCAGTGTAATAATCTGGACTTCTTGTGATCTATAAATAAGTCATCAAAACATCTATTAAGGTCAGAAAAATATTGAACATTTTTATTTTTATCAACACAAAATTTTAAACCCAAAGATGAATAGAGAAAAACAGGTTCATTACCAAATAGAAAGTAATCGAGACTCTTGTTGGTCACGTATTCATAAATGAGCATTTTCTCTTGGCCTTCCAAGCAAAAACCTATTAAAGTCACCAAATTTCTATGTTGAAGTTTGGCTATCAGTAAAACCTCATTTTTGAACTCTACTGAACCTTGTCCTGAACTTCGAGATAGCTTTTTCACAGCTATTTGCCTCCCATCTATAAGAACACCCTGAAATTGTAACCAACTGATTAATTGACTGAGAGTAAAAACCATAATGCTTTATCCTTTGCTTATGATTTGTTACCTTGTAAACCTCTCCAAATCCTCCCTTGCCAATTTTATTCTCGGGTGAAAATTTCTTTGTGGCTGCTTCAATGGTCGCCAAATTATACTGTAGTGATTGTAACATGGCACTTTCATCGCCAACTGTAAGAATAAATATACAGGAATCTTAAACATGAGCAAGCTAAATGTCTTCTCTTAAAAGTTTTTCAGAATTATTTATGTGTAAAAGAACATTTATTTATTTATTAACGATAGGAAAACCAGTTTTTTACTTACAATTTTCTCTCAAAAGAGTTTTATATTTCTTCCACCTTGATCTTCTCATGAGGAAATAGCAGCTCAAACAAAATAGAATTGTTGACCCGGTACCAATGACAACAATCAAGACCGTTCTTGTTCTTGACTTGGACTTTTCCATTCCTGCATTAACAATTATATGCATCAGTTGAATGCAATCTTTTAAAAATTTCATCTAACTAGTGAGACCTGTAGCTAGCTAGGCCATGATTGAATCGCTTCAACATGGTTGAAACCGATACCAAAAAAAAAATGAATAGTAAAATAAATAAAAAACATTGGTTGAAAGTAAAAAACAAGATAAGTAAACATATATCTTGATATACTTTTGAAGTACTCCAGTTATGTTATGCTCACACAATTAGATCAGTGATAAATCTATGCTAAGTAATGCGTTACAACAATTTACATGTGCCAATTATAAAGTTAAATTACCTGAAGAAGGAGAATCCGGTGGCGAAGCTGAATCACCACCGGTTGTATTGTAGAACCGGTATAAATCATATCTGATATTACACCACGCAAGCAGAGCTCTAGCCCCTTCGCAACATGTATCAAGAGATCTCAACGCATTTACCAAACACTCCTCACACTGAACATTCGTCACTCCTGGAACACACTGCGCCAATCCATAAACTGTAACCACCTTCTTGGAATAGCCTCTGAAGTCGAAGGTCTCTTCACCGGTCGCAAATTTCTTCTGTGTCTGAGAATCCGAAGCTTCTGTAGCCAAACTTCCTAAAAAACTTAACAACAGTTGGTTATAGTTAACCAAATCATGGGTAGAAATAGAGATGTTTGTATTGTTCTTCAAATTCAATCTTGGGACAAGACTGGTGGGGCTAAAGTAACGGCTAGTATAACGCAACATGCATTCGTCGTACCAAATTATTGATTCCGTTTGGTTAGGACAAAGGCGTGTGATATTTGTGGCTGCGGTGGTTACACAATCTTGACATGTGGTGGAGGAAACATCACCACGGCAGAGGAAAACACCGTTGACGGCGTTTGTGGTTCCAAAACCCATGATGGAGGAGTAGGAATCAGCTCCTTGGGTGGCATTGGAGACGAGTGTGAAGAGGACTACATTGAGATTTGTGTTGAATATTGTGCTGTTGGGTTCATAGGTTTTGTTGTTTGGACAGTAAATATCATTGTAATTTGGAGATGCTGCTGATGATGTTGATGAGGCAAGCCATACAAACAGAAAAAAGATTAAGGTAGTTATTTGGTTATTATTGCTCAAGAGAAGCATCTTACAACGTAGTTATACAAACTTTGAAGCAGACTTATAGTTTGTTAAGTATGTTTCTGCCTCTTCCTTTTTTATTATTCTCCATTGTTAGATTAAATGTAGATCATCTAGAAATGCAGAGTTAGAAGAAAAAAACACCCATGGACTAATCAACGAATTTGAAAATTTTGAAATGTCAATGAATTTGTTATTTTCAAATGGAAGAATATTTCACAATAAACTTTTAAAAATTGGATCGAATTTTCTTAAGATTTCTGAACAATTAGTCAAACAATTAAATTTATGAATAATATAAAAGACATAATATTTTTCTTTTTGTTGGTAAAAATAAGACATAAGGAGAAGTTGTAATATACTAACAACAACTAATTACTACCTATAAAAAAAGATAGAAAAAAATATTGTTACTATAAATTTAGTCTATACTACATGTTCCAACAAGTCTATACTACCAATGTTCCAACAATTATATCCGTACTTCCTCGGTCTTGATCTAGAGCCACCATTCTTGCCATGCCAAAATCATACTCCATCTATTTTAAAATGAATGTCACTTTAGAGAGAAAAAAATTGTTTTAAAATAAATGTCATTTCTCTCAATTTATCCTTCACACTATTCCCAAAACATTGTTTTACTTTTGTAGAGAGCAAACCAGTAGTTAATTAAAATAATTTGATAAAATAGCTATTCTCATTCTTCTAATCATCTAACAACACTTTACTAGCTTTGACATCACTAGAGGTGTCAATAGAACCTCAAATTTCAAAGCTCACTTAAAAAAGCCACCATCAAGCCCACTAAATTAAAGCCCCTAATTGAACAAAATTATTTGGGGTCAAGCCCACTATAAAATCTATTTATTTGTGGGCCTAATTAAAGCCCCTAATTGAAAAAAAAATCGGTAAAAAAAAAATATTGGGTAAAAAACAAGTTTTTTTTATGGTAAAAAAAAAGTTTTTTTTTTCGTTAAAAAAAAGTTTTTTAAGTTTTTTTTATAGTAAAAAAAAAGTTTTTTTCGATAAAAAAAAAACTTTAAAAAAAATATGTTTCTAGAAATTTTGGGGCTTAGGGCCTTTTGATTTTGACAATTGCTTTTCTGACTTTCAATACTTCCTAAAAACACAAGTAAAAGACTAAAATACCTCAGCGGTAGTTAACTACTGCTGGCTTATAACTAAAAAACACGTCGGCAGTTAACTGCCGCTGGTTTTTTGGACATTTACTTGTGTTACTAAGACACAATGAATGTCAAAAAAGCAATCTTCTTTGATTTTTTTATTTGTGGACTTGCATGAATGTGGGTCTTTTAATCTTGTAAATTTTCAAGCCCCTTTACTATGTGGGTTGGGGCCAAAACTTCAAAGACCCATGATATTGACACCTCTGGAGATCACCATGAATAATTGTCAATCTTGAATGATCGTGCAGATAATGCATTCATGTGTAATTCCTTTGTTGGAGATTGATATTTTTTCGTTTTTTTTAATTATTTTTTACTGTTGTTTTCTATCATAATTAGTTTGTTGCTTGTTTAAGTAAGTGTCATAATAAGATTGTTGTTTGTTTAGTAAGTAAAGTAGTCTTTATGAAATTATTTCTGGTGTTTTTAGGTAACGATGACTAGTGTTAAGAGTAAATGTACTGCAAATTTTATTTTCAGTCTCATAAGCAAGCTTATGGCTTAACTCCATATATTTGTAGTGTATGCTTCAGTTTAATGTATTAAATTATGTTAGCTTTTTTACTTTGTTCTCTAAGAATTTACCGTCTTCTCTATTTTTCTGGTTTTCCTTCTTTCTTCTCCACCATTTTCACCTTTGGGTCGATGTTTCCCGATGTTATTTTTTTCTTTTTTGTAGTTTCAAGCTAAAAGTATAGTAAATCCATTCCAACTTGAGGGGATATTAGATGTAATAGAAAATTATAACAATTAGCTAGACCAGTTAGTTAAGTTATACCAGCGAGTTGTGATCATTGGCTATATAAGTTTTGTTGCATCTTCTTCATGTAATCAATAATTCTCTCACTAATCAATAAACTTTTCTCTAAACTATGAGTTCTATCTAGAATTGTGCCAAATAAAATTTGTCAAAGTAACATATATACATGTTCTTCTATATATGTCCATTAATATCTTATAACACAAGCTGGCTTAATTATATACTATAAGTCCATTAAGAACACACAAGGATAAGTTATTGGACAAGTGAGCTGCTGGATTTTCATGTTGCCACGAGAATGTGCATTTCCTTTATAGTCCTTATATATATTAAAAAAAATGATAGAATCTACTACAAGAAGAAATAACAGTCGGTGTTAAATTTTATTGGATCTTGTTAACGAGTGTCCCGAGACACTCTTTAAGCATGCTAAATTAAGTAATTATTCTTTTAAAATGTCAAAGTTTTCAATTTCCAATACACTGATTACACAAAATTTTATAAAAAAGTTACAAGTGAGCAACCCAAAAGGGCATTATCTATTTGGAGTCTTGTTACAAAAGCAACCGAAAAATACACCAACTATAAAATAAACTATAGAGAAAATAATATTACTCGACACATTATGTTACAGAATTTGAAAGAGAGTAGGAAAGACTTAAAAGCCCAATACCAAAAGAAAGACAAAATTCAATCAAATATAAAAGATTTACACAATCACTTCATTCTTGCATTATTATTGATCTGTAACCGAGGACTTACTTGTTGATCCTTGAGTAATTTGACTTCCTGATCCTGAATCACTTGACTTTGTGGGACCTGAGTATTGCTCACTTAATGATATAGATAATGCCCTTTTGGGTTGCATTAAAAATGGAGGTTCTGAAGGTTCAGGAAGTGGGAAAGAGGTGCTATTAAGCATTAGTAGAACAGAACTCATAGTTGGTCTCACATCTATATCTTCTTGAACACAAAGTAATCCAACATGGATGCATCTCATTGTTTCATTCTTATTTAAACCTTGTTCTAATATGGGATCAACGATATCTGAACTTGTCCCTGCCTTCCAATTTTTCCATGCCTGCAAGAATTTGCTCAAAAAAGAAAAAACAATATATACAATCAATTTTTTGACTGAGAAATCTCTAACTATAAGATTCAGTTTAATTTGAAAAAAAAAAATTTCTATTTTTATTGTTAAAAATTTGCTCATTTTAATTTGCTAGTGGAAAGACGCAGTTCGTCTCTTGAAGTGAATCATTTTCATAGAGACAAAGTTAAATGTTAAATAATGAAAACAATTCTTTTGACAGTTTCATTAATTTTTATAAAATATTCACCCAATTAATTACATCAAAAGTCTTTTATGTCTTTGTGATCTTCTTAGTAAGTAAAATTATCAGAAAATTCTAAAAGATAAAAAAAAATCCACAAAATAAACGAGCGATATGCTTTTGATCATTTTAAAAGATGGGAATAACTAACAGGTAAAAGGCGCAACATGTACCGTGTCTAATAGATCCTCAGTATTGTCCCCATCACGGATCTTAGTGTTTCTCCGGCCACAAACAATTTCTAAAATAATTACACCAAAACTGAACACATCTGACTTGATCGAAAATTCTCCATGTTTAATGTACTCTGGAGCCATGTATCCACTGTATGTCAAAACAATTAGGTTCAATCATGTAAATATAAAATGTTACTCCTCGATCTTTTACGATGACTCATTTTCACTTTTCACCTTTTTTTAATAAAATTGTCATTTGGAAATGAGGAATATCACATCATCTAGTTCTAGCATTTCTTAAATACTTACTAAGTTCCAATAACCGTACTTGTCATGCCATGAGTTTGATTGGCATCAAACAATTTTGCAATGCCAAAATCTGTAATTTTTGGGTTCAGCTCATCATCTAGTAAAATGTTACTTGTTTTGAGATCACGGTGAACAATTTGTAATCGAGAATCTTCATGAAGATAAAGAAGACCACGAGCAATATCTTTTATAATTTTGAAGCGTCTTTCCCAATTCAAATCTGCACGCTTGATTGGATCTACACAATTACCCAAGCCAAAATTATAAAGATATAATTTTTTATAATTTAAAAAGGTGTTCCACATATATCTCTTTCTTTTATCATAGAAAAGCAAAGGTAACGTAAAGAAAATATTGCAACTTACCAAATATGATATAATCAAGACTTTTATTGGAGACAAACTCATAAATTAATAGTCTTTCTCTTCTTTGTAAACAGAACCCTAGTAGCTTAACTAAATTTCGATGTTGAAGCTTCCCTGTCAGCAACACTTCGTTCTTAAATTCTGTTTCTCCTTGCTTAGAATTGTTAGCCAACCTTTTGATAGCAATATCTTGTCCATCAGGGAGTGTACCCTAAAATTAATTAAAATCTTTAGATCTAAGAAAAATACCATGATATATGCATATGTGTTTTAATAAAAAATAAAAAAAAGGATAATTATTTTACCTTATAAACAGTTCCAAAACCACCCTCACCAAGTTTATTTACATCAGAGAAGTTGCTTGTAGCTATTCTGATGGTTTCAAAGTCAAATTGCAACAAATCTCCAACTTTAAGATCATCACCAGTTTCAGCTTCAGATTCATCTTCATTTTTCCCTTGGCCTGGATATGTGTTTTCACAAATATTTTATTATTTTAGTTGATACTATAGCACAAAATTTGTAGTCTACATAAACTCATAGTTTTAAATCTTTAAGCAATGATATTTTGACAACATATAAGTTGTCCCACACCGGATGTTACTACTCTGCCACTACTTTTTCAATTTTTTATTGCTTTCTTTATATATCTCGGTTTGCGTGCAGGATGAAAATTGTTTGGAAAACCTACTGTGTGCATACTTTACAACCTTTTTGGGTTGTTTAAATACTCCCCAATTATTATATAAATATTATTTATATAGTTTCACTATTGTACATAATTAAAAAGCATATGAAATGGTTCAAGTTTAAAACATTAATGATGATGTGTCTAATAATTGGTCATATTTTTGTAACACTGATTAGTAACACCAAATGTGTTCATTGGATATAATAAGCTTTGTTGTACCCCTTCATGTAATCAACTATTTTCTCATTATGTAACAAAAAAAAAACTATTTTCTCATTAATCAATAAATTTTTCTATACTTTTCTCTCAATGATAAATTCTATCTAGAATTGTACGTAATATGATATTAGAGAGATATTCCGCTACATTCTTTCTCAAAATTTTCTTGAATTTTTTTTCATTTGAAGCTTAATTGATTTATTTTGTTTCCCTATTTTCAATTTGACTCTTGAGATTTCCAATCAAGAAAAATTGAAAATAGATAGTTGAGCAAAATTTCATTTTTTTTAGCTTAAATTGACATTCTAGTTTCTATCTGAAACGAAAATGAATGGTTAAGAAAAATTCATTATTTTAGCCTCATTGACATTTTCGCTTCTATCCATAAAGATCATGGTAGTTAAGCAATCAAAATTCATTCTTCTTAACCTAATTGTCATTTTAGCTTGTATCCATTTAGAAAATAAATGGTTAAATGATCAAAATCCATTTTCCATTGCTTAGCTTCTTCTTTTTTTGAGCAATTTCCATTGCTTAGCTGACATTTTAGTTTCTATTCATAAAGATAATAGATAGTTTTTTTTTACAAGATAATAGATTGTTATAAGCAATCAAAAATCCTTTTTAGTCTAATTGACATTTTATTTTCTTATCTATAAAGATTGTGGATAGTTAAGAAATCAAAATTCATTCTTTTTTTTTGTAAAGTAGCCTAGTGTCTAGATTCATACACTTTAACGATCCATGGTTGTTTACCAGCCACATTTTGGTCTTAGTGTGGTTGAATCCACCTTTGTTGAAACTGATATATCAAGCTTTGCATGTATGTTGTTGGATTAGGCGATACAGGGGGGTAATAACCCCCATTGTTGTTGAGTCGAATAATCCACAAATGGTTTTATGTTCTACTACTAGGCCAAAAGGGTGTCCTATAGCATATTGCGTGTTGTTCAGCTCCCGTGTGTTGTCATAAGGAGATCCTTACGACATACAAATTTGTCCAACCACTTTAGGAGGCCTCTTTGCCATATGTACCTGTCCAAATTGAAGATTAGCCTGATTGACTGTATCATTTTACCCTAGGTTTCTCCCTAGGGTTATCCGGGACAAAAGCGTTGGATTGGGAATTTAAAGGAATAAAAGGTACAAGTTGTATAGGTTTTGAATGAAGATGTGAATGTCCTTTAATTCTTACAATTGGCTAGTTTTGAGTAACAATGTTAGTCTGGCCTTGATTTCCATTAACTTCTTGTATAGTAAAAGTCGTAGAATTGTTACTAGAATTGGCTCATTTGGCCACCAACTCCCTAACTTGTTGAACCTCATGGTATCCATGACTTTAACAATGTCAACTAGTTTTTGAGAGACCAGATATATCATATCGTATATCTTCATGTTGATTTGATTTCTAATAACTTCTAGTGCTTTAGGTGGATCAGTTGTGTGTGTGTGTGTCCATAAGCATCAAGAAGAGCCTTTTTTTGTGTGGTTATGACCATAATGTCCCACTGGGCTTGCTAAATTTGTTATCAAACTTGAAAGTCATGTCAAGATATCACCTAATATCTTTCAACTATGATTCTATTTTATTCAAGTGATTACGCTAATGAAGGAACTTTGTCCCTCGTCTTTTGATTTCTTAACTACTCCAAAGAGTGTCAAGTACGTTGGTTGAGTGTTTTTTGAGATACTAAACTAACAAATTCATAAAAAATAAAAAAAAGTAAGGTAAAACAAAACACAAAAAAGGAAAGTTGCTTTAAAAGCTTGTTTGATTGATTATGTGTGTTGGATAAAATATTGTTGTTTAATCCAAGTGCTTCACACACCGCGAAATGATTTTAATTTAATCTGATTGCTATAAAATATTGTTGTTTTAAATATTTCTTTAGATTTTTTCAAAATGTTCTTTAGATTCTTATAATGGTGCATTTGCAAAAAGTGACTCACGTAAAAGTAAAGTAATGTGATGACTAGATTTTTGTCACCTAAAGGAAAACATCCAAAAACCAGTGTGCCCCAATGAATTGTTTAGTCCCTCTTCAACATTTGTCTACTAAACATCCAGAATATAGTCTCTCTACTTTCGTATCGTATTTCATCTAAACCAATCATAGCCTATTGTATTTTTTTTGTTAGAAATTCACAAGAGAGAAGACTTATGTTGAATTACGTACCTTCAAACTCAGGTCTTGGTTTCCTCCTTTGAAAATAAATGCATATACCCATAGCAAGTATGCCAGCCACAACAACTGCTACAACGATAACGATCGCCGTTGTTAATTTCCTGCTCTTTCCTAATCAACAAATCAGAATGGATCCTATCAATTTTGGTTTTTTTATGAGAGAGTAAAATTTGATCTTTCACCATTTAAAAAGAGAGAGTTTATATAAACTTCTCGTAATTTATTTTTTTAAATAGTAAAAATCCCACTTTATTATACCTCTTATATGAAAATCAAACAGAAGATATTCATTCTCCAAAAAAAACATAATTAGTTAGGGAAAACAAAATAAATAAATTTGACAATTTTATACGTTTAAATTATAAGGCTAAATCAATATGTACAAAACTTGTTTTCATCGATTATCTTTCTTGATTTAATGATGAGACTTATTGATTAAGAGAAGAAACAATCATGTGCATGGTACAATAAAACTAGCTTAATTATAGACAACTGCTCATGTTTAGTGGAGTGTTCAATCTACTAGAAGTAATCAAAGGGGAAACACGATAATGGTACAATAAAACTAGCTTAATTATAGACAACTAGCTCAATTGTGTGCATTTTTTAAGAAACAATTAAAATGCTAAAAAAAATTGTTTTCCTTATTTCCAGAAATGTATCATTCTTAAGTAGCATTTCATCTTCTAACAATCACAATGATTCATTTAAAAAATCTCACAATTTTTTATTGAGAGGACAACTCACCTTTTTTTTATTAACAAAATAAAATAAACAAATTTTAGAAACTAAATACTTAAAAAAGTTCACAAATAAATAGGATCTTAAAGTATAGGAATAATAAGGGGAAATATACCTTTTCGTGGTTTAGGAGAAAGTGCAGGAGCAATTACTTTCGAAGGCTGTGGTGCTGGTGACTCTGTATTGTTGACAATGGACTGAAAAAATGGAATTATATCATATCTAAATGAACAACTTGGTCCAAGATACAAACAACCTTTCATACACCAACTTGAAAGATCTCCGAAAGCCGAATCCAAACATTCAGTACATTCTTGTTTAGACAAATCTGGTGTACACTGAACCAAACCATAAATAGTGTCATTAACATCACTTCTACTACTTGATTCATTCATTACTTCCACACTCTTTTCAGCAAACTTTTTACGTGAATCACCTTCAACCGTCACGCTTTTAAGTTCATCCAACAAATTGTCACGCGTTTTATTAAACACATCATCAGCGACAGCCACTAACTTGGCTTCGATATTGAAATATTTACTTGTTTCCGTAGTCATCACACCAAAAATTGATTCATTGGAATAGCGTAAGATGCATGAGTCGTAGTAACCGATTGCTTCTTTTCGTATTCCACATCGTTCCAAGAGAAGTGTTGTGGATGCTTTCAGGCAACCACGACATTCCTCTGGTTCAATATCTCCTCTACAGATTCCAATTGCGTTTACTTTGTCAGGATATTCTCCGTGCGAGAAATTGTAGAAACCGTAGTCTATTGTTTTGTTGGAATATATTTGTTCTAAAACCCTGTTACGGTTGCTCTCATAGGCACTACCGTCGGGAATGTTTCCAAGGATTGTGTTACATTCGTGGTAGCGGAAAAATAGTTGGTCGTTGGCTTTGGATTTTAGTGTGAAAAACAGAAGAAGAAGTAAACACTGAAAACAACGTGAAGAAAGCATGGTGTTAGATGAATGATGGTGGAATTAATGAAACATTATGAATGTAGAGTAACGAATTATAGCTCTTTCGTTTATATTTTTGGTGAACACACACGCTGTGATAGTTGAAAATTATTAAAGGAGGAATGAACCATAAATGAAAGAACATAGGTCTAAGTCTAAGTCTTCCCAAAAGTCGTCTTCTGTTGTGCTGATACTTTATCAATAAGTGCTGGTACTTTATCAATAATTTATGCAAGTAATACAAGAATCACCCTTATCATATCATATCATATATATATTTAAACAAAAGTGACGCGTGATTTCCGCCAATATTGTTTTAATTTGTTTAAAATGGTTTAGAAACACGTTCTTGAATTTCTTATGTAAATGCTTGTTGCTTTCATAACAATTAGCAATGCTCGTTCATAAAAAGAAGGGAAAAATATACTTACGTTAAATATTTGTCAAGTAAAAAATAAACAATTTAATAAGCAGGAGTTATTGTTTCTAATTGCTTAAATAATACTCTACATGGCACTTGTTAGTAATTTCTTTTTTAAGTCAAACCAAAAGAAAAAGGCAAAAGTATTCAAGGGATTGTTTATCTTATTTATTTGTAACATTTATCATTTATCTTTCTTTTTTCTTTTTAGATCCTTTATGTTTTAAACCGTGCACAAGTTAATGTTGAGATGCCAAGGCCAAGTAGGATTGTAAATGATAATCTTTTTCTCAAACCCATAAATTGCATCCCCTGCATTTTTTCAATTTAAATTTAATTATTAAAAACAAAAAAAATCATATTTCTCATCAACCCCACCACCCACAACCTCTCATGGCTGGAGCAAGAATATAATAATCAACACAAGTTACACAACCAATTTTCCAATAGGTTTCATATGCGGCTTTCTATAGCATTATCAATACAAAGGCCTAATTCTTCAACTTGCAAAATATGTAATTTCCACATTCTTCAATCTAAAACATATGAGTGATTGAGATATGGGTTACAAGAATAAGTCTTCAAACCTAATTCTACCTAAAGTCTCAATCTCTTCCCGTGACCAAGAGACTCAATCATAATAGTGTTTTGATCAAGGTGAACCAAAACAATAACAACCCTAGTGCCTCCCGCTAGAGAAATCTCTCTAAACCCTTGTTTTCAGCCCTCTCTATCTCAAGGTTTATATCTAATACAAGGTTTATATTTATAGAGAAATAAAACCCTCAAAATTTGGAACAAATATGTGTTGAAAATACGTTTTGTTTTTATCCTTCAGCGTAAAATCGAGGCTCGATTTTTTCCAGAAGCAAAACTCTCAAAATTGCACCCAAAACTGTGGCTCGATTTCTCCAAATCGAGGCTCGATTTTGACAGATTCTGAAACATCAATTTTGAGTCAATTCTCAACATATTTTTTAGGTGAATACATGCGTTGTGGTAGTTGAAAATTATTAAAGGTGGAATGAACCATCAATGAGAGAACATAGTCTAAGTCTTCCCAAAAATCGTCTTGTGTTGCAGTACTTTCTCAATAATTTAAGCTATACTCATCATAACAATGTCCAAAAGGCATTACGCAAGAAATACAAGAATGATTGTGTTCTTGTAGATTCACACAATACCTCATCCTTTTCTTTTTAAGTGTCCTTTGAGTACGAGTTTTGTTCTTATTTAACAGTCATTTTGATAGTTTACTAATATAATTCATCAATTATATCCTTTATCAATTACTTATGCTTACTCAATTTCGACTTACTTGAGAGTTTTTGTAGGGTTCAAGCAATACCTTCAATTGTTCCTGTAGGGTTCTCGGACAAAAGTGGGGAAATTTCAACTTCATTCTTTATTAAACATGAGAGTTCTAACAAGCATCTAGGAACGAAAATTTTGTTCTTAGTTGCTAAATTGTGGGTCCAGGTATGCCATGTTTGATTTAACAACCATTGAGTTTTTTTTCTCCAATGCTAGAACTGAACACACTTTCTATTTTACTTTATATAGGACCCTCGTGTTTCTTCTCCCATCTTCCATTATACCTCTTCTCTCTCTCCTTTTCTTACTTTTTCTAACGCAACAACTACTAGAAAGTGTTTTAAAGGGAGAATTGTTCTCCATAGTGTCATCCAGCTCATTGATCTCCAATGCATAGAACATAAAAATATATTCTTGTTTGCTAAGAACACCTAGAAAGAACAGACGTTGGAGATGGTCTAATTGGTAACTTGAAAATTGGAGTGTTAGAAATTTGTAGGTACGTACACTACCATAATCCTGAGGAGAACAACTGCATTTGGTCGCGCAACATCTACTCCGGATGTCATCTTCGATTGTAGATACATCATTTACTTATCAGAAATGCTAAATGTCGCGAGAGTTATCATCACGACAACATCATGAATTACTGTCAGGGCTATCTTTATACTATTCATGTGTCTAAAATGGAGAGCAATAGACACCGATGCAACAAAACATCACAGTCCGAATGACTCACAATCACTTTTGCATGCTACACTCTCTTTTCCATCCATGCTTGTAACCTTAAGCTTTAAAGGACACATATTGAGAGAACCATCAAATAGGCATGTTGTAAACATCAAACAAACTCATGTCGGAGAAATGGAGTCCACTAACGTCGACCAGAATGAACTCCGTAAAGGTAGCTGGTGGAGCGGTATGTTGCAGGAGCATTCAACACCAACCATCATCACAGATTCACAGTAGACTTTCAAGTGTTAGGCAGGCCATATGCAGATCAGGTTGATAGAGCATGTTTGAAGTGGGAGAGTTGGCTCGTGAAAATTTCTTTCACTGTGTATATCATAGCTCTCTACTTATAAAAAAGATATCTATAAACGGTGAATTCTTTACATTTTCTTTCTGTCTAAAAAAGATAGTAAATTACAAGATTGCATCACACATATATCATGGATAATGTGATAGGTAATAGATATGTAAATAGTTGGGTTATATAAAAACATAGATATATAATTGGAATGTGCTTGTGAGCAAATTACTAAATTCTAGACTTAATAGCCGCTTTCGCCACCTAACTTTCACGATGTTACGATTTTGGCCCCTTAAGAGAAAAAAACTACAAAACTGCCTCCTAAGTTTTGCAACTATAACAGTTTTGACCCACAAGGCCAAAAAAAATAAAAACAAATAACACGCAGCACCTCACTTAGCAAGCCACGTCAACGTAGACCGAGTCAAAATTGGCCTTGGGGGCCAAAACTGCCACAAGTGCAAAACTTAGGGGGCGGTTTTGTAGTTTTTTTCATAGGGGGCCAAAATCGCAACTTTGAGAAAGTTAGGGGGCTAAAACTGCTATTAAACCTAAATTCTATCGCAAATATATGTAATTGGGGCCTTATTACAAAACAACAGAAACAAACACCAAATAAAAAATAAACTAGAAACAAAATAGACTATAACGCATTATGTTACAGAATTTGAAACAGTAAAGGCTTAAAATTCCTACCCAAAAGAAAGACAAAATTCAATTGAATATAACAATCGTTTCATCCGTGTATCATTGATCTATACCTGAAGGCTTACTTGTTGATCCTTGAGTATGTTGACTTCCTAATCCAAAATCACTTGATTTTGTGGGCTCAGAATATTGTTCATTTAATGGTATAGATTGTAAGGGAAAATGATTGTGTATTCATTAACTTGTGAAAATACAAGAGTGGATACCTATTTATAGTAAAGTATCCAAGTAATTTGAGCTGGCTTGCATTACAAGTAACCTTTGCCAAGTAAGCCCTAATTGCACTAAAACAAGATTAAAAGCACAAGCACAAAGTTTAAATCTCCTAACAAACCCTCCCCTAAACTGAACACTCTCATAAATCAGTTTACAAAGGATCCAAATTAGTCTTCCACAATACCAAGCTCATCTCTTATTTTGCATAAAGCTTCAAGTTTCAATGGCTTTGTCATAATGTCAGCTAGTTGATCTTGTGAATGGTAGTGCTTCACTTCCATAATTCCATCTCTAGTTAAGTCCCTCAAGAAGTGGAACCTGACATCTATGTGCTTGCATCTGCCATGCATAACTGGATTCTTAGTTAGCTTTATTGATGAGCTATTGTCACACTTGATGATAGTTGCCTTCTTCTGTTCTTCATTCGGATGATGCAAAATTCTTCTAAGCCAGATTCCCTGACATGAGCATGAAGTTGCTGCTACATACTCTGCTTCAGTGGTAGAAAGAGTAACTATATGTTGCTTTTTAGATGACCAGGCTATTGCACTCTCACCAATCATGAACACATAGCCTGATGTGCTTTTCCTATCATCAACATCTCCTGCATAATCTGAATCTGACCATCCAGTCAGCTTAACTTCTTTTTCTTTCTTATACAAAATTCCATAGTTTGCAGTTCCTTTCAAGTACCTTAGGATTCTCTTAATAGCAAACAGATGCATTTCAGTGGGTCTTTCCATGTATCTAGCAACTAGACACACTTAATATGCAAGATCAGGTCTGGTGGCAAACAAGTACATCAAGCATCCAACCATTTGCTTATACTTGAAGGAATCTGTTGCTCTAGCATTCTCATCTTTCACCAGTTTACTTCCAGTCACTATAGGATTGCATACCATGTTGCAATTTCCCATGTCAAACCTCTCTAAAATTTCAGTAGAGTATTAGTGTTGACTGATGAAGATTCCTTCATTACATTGCTTAACTTCTACTCCAAGAAAATATCTCATTTTCCCTAAATCAGTCATGGCAAAATTTCTTTGCATTGAGTGCTTGAATGAATCAAACATCTCAATGTCATCTCCAGTGTAGATAAGGTCGTCAAGATATAGGCTAACTATAAGCATTCTACCTTCAAAGTTGTTCTTCACAAATAGTGTGTGTTCATGAGAGCATTTCTCAAAGTTCCGCTGAACAAAGTAAGATTCTATCTTGCTATACCATGCTCTGGGTGCTTGTCTTAAACCTTACAAAGCCTTGAGCTTATAAACCTTATTTGCATCCTTTTTCTGATAGCCCAGAGGTTGTTCAACATATACATCTTCAATCAATTCTCCATGTAGAAATGCACTTTTAACATCAAGCTAATAAACTTTCCAACCTCTATAGGCTACAACTGCTAGAATAGTTCTGATAGTATCCCATCTTGCCACTGGTGCAAACACTTCATTGTAGTCAATTCCAAGCTTCTGTGCATATCCCTTAGCCACCAACCTGGCTTTGTACTTCTCAACTTCCCCTTTTTCATTCAACTTAGTTTTATAAATCCATTTTACTCCAATTTTCTTACAACCAGTTGGTAAATCAGTCAGTTCCCAAG
>Ga0228711_1003876_pt1 | contig 23217 bp, 18 predicted proteins | sample MedpolnodulmetaG_2_FD_177996 | JGI IMG/M metagenome (GOLD analysis project Ga0228711, IMG submission 177996) | Root nodule microbial communities from Medicago polymorpha collected in Santa Monica, California, United States - brown nodules | ecosystem: Host-associated > Plants > Roots > Nodule...
GGGGGGGTAAAATTCAGAATCAATCAAAATAGGGGGGTAAAATTCCGAGTTTTAAAATAGAGAGGGTAAAATTCAAATTCAATCAAAATAGGGGGGTAAAACTGCATTTAAAGCCAACAAGAATGTGTATGTTGGAAAAGATTTAGAAGTAAATTTTATTAAATTTTGTGTACGGTAATCGGCAATGGTGGTCGGACCCGTTACTTTGTTTGGGTATCGACTAATGACTTTGCTGTAATCTTTTTGATAGACTCTTTGTATTTCGAGCGCCCTTTTTAGTACACCTTGTGCTAAAAACACGTCTCTAGTTATGTTAATATATATCATTTTTGTTTCTTAAAAAAAAGTTATTTAAAAAAATATAGCATGTCTTTTATATAGTTTTATTTTATCAGCTAACTCAATAACTTATTTTATTAAACCCTATAAATTCAATTAATTAGTTTATCTTATGACAACAATCAACTATAGTACTCATCTATTATCAGCCAATCAATTCATTATCAACTATAAATTTTATCAAATAGAGTCTGATGGCACCAAAACATAAAATCATATAGACTTTCTTGCCCTATAGTTAAAGATCTCAAGTTACCCCCTACTGTACCAAAGACCCCCAAACCAAAATACAGGAACCAAATCCACATATATAAATTTTACTCGTCAGTAGTAGATAATGTAAGCTCAATAAGAAAAACAATACAACATTACTAAGCCTAATATATGGAATAGATTGTGAAATGCCAAAGTAATTTTTAAAATCTAAATGTATGCAACACTCAAACTAAAGAATGCAATAAGAATTAATCTGCATAATTAATATGATTTGACCACAACGTTGAGGACATATTTCATTTTTGGCTTCTTGATCTTGACCACAATCAACTTCAAACCATATAATTTTCACTATTTCTTCTGAATTTAGATGAACATAATTAAAAAAAACACATTTCTCATTTGTAGCCAAACCCCATATATAAAACAGTGAGCAACAAAGGCTTCCAAATTTGCTTTGTGGCATACCTAACCCAAGTTTGACTAAAAGCGTGTCTTGCTTGTTCCATCTAAACTCTCAATTAAAGCAGTGTTTGTTCCACCACTTGAAGTGTAGTTTGCATTCATTAGATTTTCATCCACATACTTTTTCTAAGTCTTTTTTTCATGCATGATCCAAGCGTTTCAATCATTCTGATTAATCAATAGTATCACAATACAGTAACAACAATAGCGTATCAACCAACAACATTAGCTCTAATAGAAACTATAATTCAAGTTGAGAATATTATTGTAGAGAACTAGACAGATATAGCTATCTATAGTTTAATGAAGTCATGAATATTATTAAATTTTATTTTACTAAAACAATTAAGCATGACGTGACATATTAATTTTTTTGAAGGCGATATTGATTGTGTAGATTAGATTAGGACAAAAGAGGTTACGGCTTATGATTGCTTCTTCAACTAGTTAACAATGACATTAACATTCTTTAACTCATTCTCACCACAAAAGCCAAAACTTGGAAGTTGCTTTAAATATATTTCACTTCAATTCAGTTTCTTTTGGCATGAATTTAATTCCAAAGTTGTTATATTTGGTGGGTCAGTACATTAGGAGATTGACTCTCAGTCCCACCCACACCATTCATTTTTTTATCAAAGGAAGCAACTAGAAAGTCAAGTAGCCAAGAGTGGACGTATCATGTTCCTCTACAAAAGAATTTGCAAACCATAACCAAGCAAGCAAAAAGATACTAATATAACAAAACAGGTATTGATGAGAAATGGATGTTTAAGAACATTTGCCGTTCCAATGGCTGTAGAAGGTATCATATAATATGACAGTCGTGAGAGATGAAGCAACAAAGATCACAACAGAGACATTCGGTTTATCAAGAACTTTTTATTGTATGTAGACGAAGTGGTAAAGACTATTGAAACTTACACACATTGCAAGGTCTCGGATTCAAACACAGATGAATGTGTCCAACTCCAACCTAACAATTTTGACATTGTCAGTTGAGCTAGGCTTTACAGATGGCTTATTAGGAATTGAGCTATATAGATGGATACCCTACTAAACTCTATAAGTAGAAGCATGTGTATCATTTGATCATCCTTTCCTTAAATCAGTATGTTGGCTTATACGTATGACCAAGTATTAATTATACTAAAATTTAATCTTTAATTATTGCACATTACCAAAATTGTTATGATTTTCAAATCTAAAAATTTAGCTTGACCAAAATTTACGGTAGACGAAATATAGACGCAATTCATCCCATGGACACCCCACACAAAAGACTACGTTTCTTTGAAATGAAAAATGATAGTATGAAAGTATATATATATATATATATAGGGTTAGAAGGTGTCTTTTAGCAACCCACACCTCAAGGTGTGATTTTCACTTTTTAGTTATAACTTTGCTAAAAGACACCTTCATAAATGTGTCTTCTAGCAAAACTCATATATATATCAATGTTATGTTGTGGTTGAAGATAATACTTACAACTTTCTTATCACTTCAGTTCTTAATTCTCCACCCCAACCACCAAGTCAATCTTACATCCCCATGAAAGACTACATTACTTGATAATCGTCCACTTAAATTGAAAAACCAAATTAGCAAAATAAAACTATAGATTGGATTAAAAAAAATGAAAATCTAAGCACTCTTTTTTGCAAATTGAAGCCAAATCATTTGAACGAAAATCATTCTTTGGATAGTTTGATCAAAGGCACAGGGATACAAATTACAATTACATATACAAAAGAGTTCAAAGGTACTCTATTCTGCTTAGAAGAGCAATAGAGTAAGATAGCAATCACATCTCATTATTTAAACATGTTTCATATTTTACATGTGTTTGTTACAACAGACAAAGGGATAAAAACTACATACAAGCATGACAAACGTGATGAACTGTGACTTTTATTATAGCCCTTAGCTCTCTTGACAGACCAATGGACGTCTAAATTGGCTACTTATTCTTCCAGTCGAACAAAGAGGACAGAAATGATATTTGCTTGGATGAGTTTGGCGTAGGTCTTACTAAAACTCTTCGAGGCACTAGGCTCCATCAATATGTGAACCCAAAAAAAAAATATTAATCAGCAAAAACATGTAATCTGAGCAAAACCCTGGAATAAATAGGATCAGCTCCTTTGATTGCCCTGTTATAAGAAAAAACCACTAGTTAGAACCATTCTCCAGGCCTCAATCAAAAGAGACAGTGTAAATTTTGACATGCATTACCTGTAATAGGATACAAATATACAAATCATTTTTGCAAGCATCTTTTTGTATCTTTTATATGTAACTTCGACAAACCAAGAAAAAGGATAAACATTACTGAGAGATGAAGTAACTCTGAGTCTTGAAACCATTCTAGTACACATCCCCTTTTATGTTATCCAGACAAAGCAAACTGACTTGGTGAAACATCAATAATGATGTACAAAAATTTGGCCTTGCCAAATTTACCTTCATATAAATCCTTGGGGGAAAAATAGATTGCTGTCTAAGTTGAAAACTCTTGTGTAAATTATCTACCTTTAATGCACAAAGCACTCAAATGTTCATTATAAAAATAATTCTTGGGATTCCATTGGAGACGTCCAATGCCGTAAGAGTGCTTCTACAGTTAACCTTCGAGTTGCACTGAGCATTGAGATGAAAAACCGACAACCATCAATTTTGTATTCTTCCAGAGGATTTCTGTGGCCGAAGCTCCTAACATTCACCTGCCACGACTCAGATTAGCCTTTAGTGGTTAACAAAGCCAAAAAAAAGTTCATCAGAGCAAAAGGAAAAATTACCGCAGAGCTGAGCCGATTCATGTTTACAAGATGATCTCTCCAGAAACAATCAAGAGTTTTCAAAAGAACAGCTCTCTGTAGTTAACAAAATATTAAAAATAATAAATGCTCAATTTCATGAAAGAAAGAAACCGAAAACTCTGAAGAAATGAGTAAACAAGAAGCAATTAGAATACATTAAGCAAAAACAAATCATAAAAAACCAATGCACACGCTTGGTATCAATGCATATTGCATAATTTACCATTTGAACAATATACATCAACTGTTCTCCACGGTAAAACGGAGCACCGCGTTCATATCATAATCCCATTAAATCAATAGAGAGTGAGAGGTAAATTATGCACAGCAACATGCTGTTTCTATCAGTAGTTATTGGGATAATTATATTCAATGTGTAGGATGGTAGAAATACATGAATGCATCATTTTGCTACAGTAGAATTTTTGGATCATGACTTTGTAGATTACTAGTGATTGGCAACTAGCAAAATTTCACTGTACTGAGTGTGAATATTCTGTCGAACCAGAAAATCTGTACATCATATTGAAGCCACAAATGGTGCAACACCTTAAGCACGCTCACTTCATTTCCTCTTATATTCAGATAAAATATGGTCCTCTTAACTCCTGACATGGAAACACATTTTTACATTTGTACATGATTTCAATTTCTTGGATTCAGTTATAATGTGAAATGAAATTATTCACATCTGATGCTAGCACTATTTCTGTATGTTCGAAGCTATTCTCGAGCTTTGTAAATCTAAAAAATGGCAGCCATTAAAATAAAAGCAGTTGAATAGAATGTCTGACCTCAATCTCTTTTACATGGCTCTCGTCATAACCAGACTCTTCAACAACATCTAAATATGAAGCGATCAGAAAATCTCCAAGATACTTACGAAGGAGATTAGAAGTTGTCTGATACTTTCCATTCCTACATTAGACATACAGTCAATGAGTTTTAGAACACTATAAAGTTTCTAATATATACAGTAAAACAATGAACTCAGTCAACTAACTCAATTAAATCATCGGTGCAAATAGCAAGCCATCGTCTTAATGAAGAGCTCTTCCTGCGAATTCCCCTGAAAGCATTTGGAGGTGCTGGCAAATTTGGAAGGCAAAAGTTGACAACATCGACTGATTTCACTTCATTCAGTTGCCCAAGTGAATTTATTAAAGTGTCATCATTAATCCCTCCAAATGATTCTGCTAGAATTCATTTGAGCATGTTATTAATGATAATATAACCTAAGCGGACAAAAAGAGAAAATGAAGAGAACAAAATATTTGTGCAGATGGAATCAAAGGAAACACAGTTGTTGCAAATGAGCCTACCATGCAACAGCTTTCCACCAATTGTCTTGAACTCTTTCAAGAGATTACTCAAACCCCAACTTCGAGGATGCTACAAAACCCATTCAAAGCAATACATAAGAGGAATTGGTGGATAGAAATAAAAAACATTGCTGGAGGAAATGAACCACCTTCAATGGATCAATGTTACTGAAGACAATCTCATCCACCACTGCTTGCATGTACCTATGAGCAGTACAAGTAAATATAAGAGATAAATAAATATACAGCAGTAAAAGAGGATATATAATATAACTATAATATATAACAGCAAATATAACTAAAACCAATTGGACAAAAACCAATTACTCAAACAAAAATTGCATATAGATATGGGCAAATATTATGTTGGAAATCTGTATTACGATGTAAACATCTAGCTCTAGGGTATCATGTAAATGTAAATATAGTAGAAATGGCAACCCAGGATATATGCTATAGCTCCTAATCTCATGACAAAAATGTTTTGGGAACAGTTTATATGCAATAGTTGAACCCATGAGCACTTTATTGCTCCAAATTTAACAATTAATTCTAACATGAAGGAGTTCAAAGGCACTCACTGTAATATGTGTTGGGAACAGCTTTCATCATCTCCTGTTAAGATTAACTGCCTTAGATCATAAACATGTTTTCGTTGCACCTGATTAAATAAAAAAAAACACAAGCAATTAGTTGATAGAGATTATTTGCAGAATTGAAGATAAAGTCCAAAAGTTCAATTATTAAAAGCATCTCTATGATGTACAAAGGCAACTAGATTGAGAAATAATGCCATTGTAAGTCATGGAAGAATTAAAACAAACAGAAAATTCTTTAGCATACTAGGCAAAATGTGGTGAATTGTTTCACTGAATTGATATTTGATTTCTGAACAGAAATTCTAGAAGATATTGAACAACTTCAACCGAATTTCTGTTAAAAAATATCCAAGTACAACTTGAGGAATCCTCAAAAAGGTGTTATAATACGTATACCCTAAGACAAGGAACAAGACTAGGACTCCAAACATCAAAATGAACGAGTACAGTAGTAAATAGCTCGATTACTAATACCACTACATAAAAAGATTCGAACATGCTTTCCAAGCCAACACGACTCACATTCTAAAGTTTCCAACTGTGAGAGGTTAAGGCACTGTTTTCTTCAACTTACGGAGACTCAGATTTTACAGAAAAACAATGAATAAGGCTGGAAAACTCAATAGCAACACATACTACCTCAAGTCTTGAATATAAGCAACAAAAATTGTCATATTTTATGGTCTCACATATAAGCAAAAGTCAACTAACTTTATAATATTTAATGCTATCGTAACTAAATAACCCTTTAATTAATTTAAAGTTTATTTTTCAATAACTCTTTTAATACAACTACTTTTTCAATAACCCTTTTAGAGAATACAACTATTTTTCCTATTACTTTGAGAAAATTAAATAAAGTTAACTACTTTTCTTAAAGGGTGTGAGGTAGTTTTCTTTTTTGCTTATATATATGAGAGCAGAGGGAGTATAACGGAAGTAGATGGCCAAATGTAGAAGAGATTAGAGACAGTATGATAACGATCTGGCTGCAATCGTTTATCGTTCACTCCTGTAATAGGCATAGTCCGAAATCAAGGTTATGGCACGGTCCCTTGCATGAGTTCATTAGGTAGATGTCTCAATTGCAGAGGCATGTAATTCCCATTGTAGCTTGGGGATGCGAGGCGGATGGCACAGATGCTCCTCTATTTCTATTATGGGATAGAGTTGTTTACATGGTTCCTCTTTGAAGTTCAGCACAAGGCCTGTTTGAGGAAATCAGTATTGCAGACATGGAAAGCAACTAGATAGCTCTTTAAGCTGACTAATCTTTAGGATTTCTCTATCTTTAGCTGTTTTTCTCCTTTTGGCTTGTCTTTGTTGAGGTTTTTGTATTCTGCAACCTTTTGTATTTATGTCTCTTTATTTATTTAATAACTAATAAAGAGGGATGAGAAGGGCTTTTTTAAATTGTTGAAGGCATTGCATGAGTTATTATAGATTCAAGTTTGATTAAAGAATCATACAAAGAACATCATGTGTCTAAGCTCACACTTATGATTATGAAGGACCAAAACATAAGCAAAAACATCAAACAAATTTCTAGCTTAATAGAAATTTTGACAAAATAGAGGAGAATTTCGGTTTAATATTCAATAATTAAATGTGAGACTTATTAATAATAATCAATAATATTCATAAAAAATGTGTGACTGGCTTTGGATGTATGCTGTTGCAACTTGCAGGTTGAATCAACCTATAATATTATTACGAAATGGTGTGGTTTTCGTATACAACATCTAACCAATTACATAATCACGATGGAGTTTATTTTGGAAATATTATCATCTCATAAAGGAAAGATACCTCCAATACTTCATCAAACTCAACGAGGTTTTTTCTTATGCCGAAGAAGAACTTTTCTGCATTGATTTGCAATGCCAAGAGCTATAAATATGAGATAATCCCAGTTAGTAGTGGGAAGGTGACATTCCTTAAGCAATCATCCGAAATATTTATAAATGAATAAATAAATAAATAAATAAAAAGTCATGGATCACATGGAAAAGATAAATATAAATAGAATAGAAGATACAAACCAAATAGTTTACTGTATTTGGTATAAGAGAAGAAATTTGTTACAGAAGAAAACAAGAATAGAAGAAAAGCTGATGAAAACACCAAATCAATTAGTATTCAGTAATTTATGTCTTTTTTTTTTGTTTTTTGAAGAAGCTAAACTAACCCACCGAAATTGGCACCAAGGAGAATCGAACCTGAGACCTTAAGAGGAGCACACTTCAAGGTCCCAAGCCAACACCACCAGGCCAACCCAAGTGGGTTTTTGTGTCTATCTAAGATCACACAACTTGTATTTATAATAGCGTTACAATAAATACATTGAATGCTAAATGAATAAGCACTAACCTAGTAAGTTATATACTCTAGGAATATTAACAATCAATCTAGGAATTTAAAGGAATTACTTAATTCTAACACCAATCATATGTAAATAAGTAGAATATGACCTGTTTCACAATGGCACCACCTTCAATTGGCAGATCCTCGTCATTTGTAATTTTTGATATAAGTCTGACAGCCCATTCAGTATCAAAATTGAATTTTTGAAACATCTCATCCTGCAAGCTATAATACCATGGGATAGTGTGAGAACCGATTGACAACCCTTATTAATATACGACACACCCAGTCATCTTGCTAACCTCAGAAAACACAGAACTAAACAGAATAACAGTGAAGCAAATAGTATTAAAAACGTTCAACCGTTAAACTCATTCTTTAGTTTCTAAGGAAAAATACAGGAGAGCAATCCAGATTTAAACTTCAACGAGAAAGTAGATTAATCACAAATGTAACGACCAAAACCAAGCCTTTTTCCATTGGGTAGGTCGGCTACATGGATCAGTCAACGCTACAACATTCTCTCATGCATTAAATCCCAAGATAGACCATTAAATGGTCATCATTTACCTTTTTATCTCTTAGTGACCTGGGTTATAGTTTTCCTTAATCTACCTCCACTTCTAACTATAGGGCTATCATTACCAGTGTTTAGACAAGTCTTCTTCACACATACCCAAACCACTTAGACGAGATTCCATCACTTTGTATACTGCGGGCCTGTACAAACTCTCTAATGACGGTATTCTAATCTCAATATTATTTAACCATTAATCCATCGTAATATATTCATCTCTGTGAAATTAAGTTGTATAGATTAGAAATTTTATAGTTGTGCGATAAAATTTTCGTGTATACTAAGAGGTGTTTCTCTCTCATATATTACACTCTAAGCAATTCTCCATTTCACCCACTCTACTTGGATTTTATGGTTGACATCTCCATCTATATTCTTGTCCTTTTGTATGGTGGGCCCCAAAGACTTAAAACAAAACCTGTGTCATTGTATATCCCCCAACTTTCACTTGTATGTTACAAATTGTTTGTCATTTGCTAAACTTGCATTCCATATACTTTGTTTTACTTCTCCTTACTCCTTAGACAGATACCATGTGCTCCCGAGACTCGTCGCCTCATCTCCATCTTTTCATTCATATCTTCTCTCAACTAAACAACCAAGACAATGTATGTTTGAACAAGTGCTGCCATGGTTGGGCTCACGTGCCAAAGCCGCACTGTGTGAGAAGCAAGTATCCATTTGTGTGAGAAGCAAGTATCCATTGTTTTTGTTTAGACACGTGTTTACTTGCTTTTCGACATGCAAACAAACGTAGGCTATATCCTCTGCAAAAAAGCATAATCTGTGGGACCGTTTCTTGGATATGTTTGGCAAGCTAGTCTGAAACCAAAATTAAAAGATATGGACTCAAAGTTGACTATTGATGTAGATCTATAGGCTACAGTTATTGGAAAACTACTCACAATACAATTACGGAATGGAAAAAATGCAGTGAAAGAGAATACAATCAAAGCTGATGCAAAAACTCGGTCTTCCATGGCCTAAACGATCAGATCATTCTCCAAAGGTATGTTATCCTCTGAGAGGATTCCTCTCCACTATTTCCCACCCCTGACTCACATTCTCTTTCCTTGTTTATCACTGCACAAATCTCTTCTGCAATACCTTGCTGCTACTTACATTCTCCCAAAACCATTACACCTTTACTCCCATTCCTTTCCCCCCCTGTAACATATTATTTCCCTTGGCCTAGCACTATCCAGCCCACTCTCTATTTTTCTTCTCTTATACATGAGTTGAAGGTCTGTTAGCATGCAAGTGTAAAAGCATAAAAACTAAAACCTAGCATGGATTCTCAAATACCAAGAAAATTATTGAATTATGTCTTCTATTTATAATATCAAGTAAACCTCAGCCTAATACAAAGATGAAAGATAGCACCCAATAATAAATCAATAGTCTGTCCATGAGTAAGACTGAGCATCACCCTTTCTGGTTTATGTATATAAAAAACATTTAAGTAGTAACAGCAGCAGCAATATACTATTTCTACCTGACCATAAATCGTGTTGACCCCGGATCTCCCTGCCTTCCTGCTCTGCCACGAAGCTAGACGAAAAGAATATCAAAAATGAATTAATGAAATACGAGCAAAACATTGGTCTCAGATATTGATAATAATTGTTTGGATATAAAACCATTCATGTGCTTTCGCCTCAATTTAAGCTTTTAGGATAGTTGGTTCATAACACCATAGAGTCAATGAATAAGTGATCAAGAGTATGATCCTGGTTTCTACTATTCTTCTAAATAAAAATTAAATTTCAGCACATGTTTGGGCAGATTGGTGCACGGCCGGCTTCAAATCTAAAAGGATCTTGCTTGAAGGGGATGTTAGATTAGATATATAACATTTATATGCTTTTACCTGACAACTACATGGAGAAGAGTGTAAGCTTTATATGATTGTGGCAAAATTATTACGGGAAAGTAAAACTTCAGCATATTATGTTATTATTCCCCGAAGTCCCAATAAGCCAAAAGAAAACCTTATTAGCAACATGAAAAATATTTATTAAATGTTGGAATTGATGTGACTACCCCATATGCTTGTATAAAAAAGTAAACAACATTTTGATATCAAATTCATATAATTTCTACTTCGAGCAGAACTGGACACAAAAATGAAAATATTATTTGCATATAGATGGCAAAATCAGTCAGAGTCACATCTTAAAGGTGGATACCAAATTAACATGTATACAAAATCTGTATATCTGTAACTAAATCCAAAACCAGCTGCAACGCCATTGACATGTATAAAGTTAAATATTTTTGACTTCATGACCTGGAAGACTGAAACCGCTCCCCCACATTTAAGTGGGGGAGATAAAGGGAAAACAGCTTTCCCCTGATCTTTTAACAAACTAGAATTAAAATTTTGTTCCCTAAAAAATTGGAATGTTTGTAAACATCTTTCCGTCCTTATTCTCATAAAAACTCTATTTTTCTCCCTAACTAAATGAATGTTAGTTAACATCTTTCCCTAGCTATTAATCATCCAAGGGGGAATGGTATAACAAGAGATAAAGGCTAGATCTGACATACTATCACTTTAACTGTAGCAATGCTTAATCACCCACCTGGTTGTCTATTCTCCGGGACTCATGTAAAGATGTACCAATCACATGAAGGCCCCCAAGCCTTTTTACCTCAGATCCTTCAAGCAAACAGTGTTCTTCACAATCCTTTAAAACTGACAGATATGCAAGTGCTACTGTTGGACCAAGTGGGTACATCTCAGATTCTTCATTGGCAAGCTTCTCCAGCTCTTGCGAACTATATGAAAGACTCATTTCAATAGACTCCAAGATAAAAGATATAGCCTTCTGATATGTCCAACTTTTACCCTCACTTTTCGATACATATTTTGCTGAAAATTTTCATGTTGCAAAGAATATAACACCTTCAGGTTAAAGGCATGTAATTGTAACCAAGTAAACCAAGCAACTTTGATCTGAAAAGAAAAAAATTCTCCACTAAAATCACATACCCATTAAGGCTGTCCTAGCCAATAAGGCTAACGATGATGATCCCACCTTTATCTTTGGAAGCATCTGTATCAAAAGATTCATCCAGAAACTGTATTTTTCAAACAAATAAAATTAAAACAAAGAAGTTTCAAAATATTTACCAGTTCCAAAAAATTACCTTTTCGGAAATGGCCTGACCGGCAAGTACACTATTTGGGTCCTCCCGTGTCAAAAAAGAAACTACACTGTCCTCTATAATTCCTCTGGCAAGCATCTATACCCGGAAAAAATGTATAAATTCCTATCTAAGATCCAACTCATGCCAAAGGAACGTGTCCAATAAAAAAGACACGATATAATTATAGAAGAGGTTCAAAAGATTACTTTTCCAGACATTCAATATATCATTAAAAAACACACTAGGATCCATATTGGAAGACCTACTTTTGGATTTCCTCCAAGGATTATATCTGTGCCCCTGCCTGCCATATTTGTAGATATTGTAATGGCATGTTTTCGTCCTGCTTGTGCAACAATTTCGGCTTCTCTCGCAGCATACTGAGTTAAATGAGGGGCAGTAATGAGAATTGGTAAGAAAGGCAAAACATGGAGGAGAAAAGCAGAGTACAAAGCGTTAAATTTTCACAAACCTTGGGTCGAGCATTCAGAACATTATGCGGAATATTCCATTCCCTAAGCAGACCAGCCAAAAGTTCAGAATTTTCTACACTGCATAGGAAAAGAGTGAAATCAATTATTCTCTGAAGTCTAAACTATCGACAGATGAAAAACTTATGGACAAACACATTTAATATACACACACAAACACCATAAAATGCAACAGATATCATGACAATGATGACAAAAAGGAGTCTTTATGTAAACAAAGGTGGTTAACAAATTGCATATTTACCCTAAACACAGTGATTTCAACACTGCAAAGTATTATTGACAAGAAAGATAATCGTCAAAGACTAGAAAATTAAATTACATTCTTTCAATAAAAATGTAAGAAAATACATGATGATTGTCACAAACCAACCATCTCAAAAGTTTATCTATAGGGACACTAAAAATGCAATGAAAGCCTTTCAGGCTTGCTTCCTCAAAGTAAAAGTCCATTTGTGTTGAAACATGGACAAAGTTCAACTTTTTACAAAAATTGTGTAGCGTTTCAACAACTAAAATCCCTCAAAAGCTTAAGGCGTCTGCAGTAGACTGTGGACCTAGAATGGTTTATAGTCCTAGAAATAATAATATCTTGAACGACAATTCCCTCATTAATAATTTCAAAATTCAACTTTCTTTCAATTGATTATTGGTAACTTCAAACTCAGAGACCATATGATAAGCGTAAGCCACCCATCACCAAGGTTTACACTCGAAGGCAACGAGGGAACCGCCAGCAACAGGGCACTCAACACCCAAGGGGTGCAAGTCACCCAACAGTCACAGCCCACCCCAAGGGGTGCAGGGTTAAGAGATGTGACTCAAAGAGGCATGACACTTGGTGTAGAGACACATCCAGTGGGGCCAAGAAGGGCAACCCAGGAAGGTACAACTGGTGGAGAAAGAATGCAACCCTTAAAGCCAAACAACACCAGTTCTGCCAACGATTACCAATAGGAACAGTCACAACCATTATGATTAATTGTATCTATTAAGAACGGGTGTGAATTGTAATATAAATAGAAGTAAGCCTGAATAGAAACAGTGTGTGGAATTAGGAAGAATCTGAATTGTGGAGAGACAGGCTCTTGAAAACCTGTGGAGTATTATATCCCAAATTATCTATATAAATTATATATACATTTTATTCCTTTAATTTAAATTCCTTTTGTTCGGATCCTTATCAATTGGTATCAGAGCACCGTCCAGGTGCTTTGCTTCCAACAATGGTGACAACTCGAACTAATTCCGATAATACGGAAACAATGGAGAAAATTTTGGAAATATTGATGACTGACCGACAAACCCGAGATACAGAACGACAACAACTTGAAGCGCGATTTGCGCGCCTAGAAGCCATGGTGGAAAATTTGTCCAAGCATTCAGAAGAAGGCACGCCCCAAGGTTCCGTCAACAAAAACGGGACACCCAAGGACCACACTGGACAAGGAAAAACAGAATGTTGGAGAAAATTGGAAATCCCCATATATGATGGAGAATCTGATGCTTACAATTGGATAAATAAATTGGAACACTTCTTTCAAATGAGAGATATCCTAGAAGAAGAGAAAATTCAGGCAGTTATGGTAGCACTAGATGGGAAGGCGCTATCTTGGTTCCAATGGTGGGAGACTTGTAATTCGGAAATTGGATGGGGAGATTTCAAACTTGCCCTCCTTGAAAGGTTCCAAACTTCAGCCGCTCTCAATCCTTTTGCTGCCCTCCTTGCACTTAAACAAGAAGAAACGGTAGAAGAGTACGTTGAGCAATTCGAAAGATTTGCAGGTATGGAAAAAGATGTGGATGAAGAACATTTAAAGGACATTTTTGTGAACGGTTTGAATGAAGGCATTGGGGCAGAAATTAAACTCTATGAACCACCCACTTTATCAATCATGGTCAAGAAGGCCTTAATGATTGATCAGAAAAACAGGGCAATTTGGCATATGGGACCGAATTTTACTTCAAACGCCAATTCAAAATTCAACACTTCTTATCGACATCCATTCTATACAAAGACTGTTACTTATGGTGTTGGTCAGAAAAGTGGGGAAAAAGGTAATACCCCTTCTAATTCTGTTGCTGGCAGTGTATCCGTGAACAAACCAGAAAACAGTAACTGACCCAAAGGAGTTCAACGATTAACCGAGGCAGAACTTCAAGAGAAGAGGAAGAAAGGAGAATGTTTTCGTTGTGAAGAAAAATGGAGCACCTCTCATGTATGCAGAAATAAACAACTTCGAATAATGTTAGTAACAGATGATGTTAAAGACTTCGAAGGGGAACCCAAATCTGAAATTAAAGAAACACCACAATTATCAATGAATAGTATTGTGGGATTTACTTCCCGCCGATCATTGAAGGTTTGAGGAAATATTGATGATCACAAAGTCATAGTATTGATAGATTGCGGCACCTCCCACAACTTCATTTCCAAGGGATTGGTGGACAAATTACAATTAAAAGTGGAAGATACTCCGTCATATGTGGTAGAAGTTGGAGATGGTCACAAAATCAAATGTAAGGGAGTATGCAGAGAAGTTGCCCTGAAAGTGCAAGAGGTAAAGGTACAACAACAATTCTTCTTGTTTGGTCTCGGAGGCGTAGATGTGGGTTTAGGTATGGAATGGTTAGCCAGCCTGGGAGAGATTAGAGCCAACTTTGAACAACTAACGTTGGCCCTCAAGATTGATGGCAGAAGGGTGATTTTAAAGGGAGAACCAGAACTTCCAAAGAAAGATGCCTCCCTTAATTCTCTGTAGAAAGTTTTGCAACAAGGAGAAGGGTTCCTTATCAACTATCGTCATATTCAAACAGAGATAGGTTGGAAGGATTCTATTCCACCAGAATTAAAAGATGTGCTATATGATGTCCCCTCCATCTTTGAACCCCCAGAAGGACTTTCTCCTCCTCGACGTCAGGACAACGACATTCACCTAAAGGAAGGAGCCCAAATACCAAACATCAGACCTTACCGGTATCCTCACTATCAGAAAACAGAAATTGAAAAATTGGTTGCAAAAATGTTAGAAGCAGAAATCATTCGACTATCTACGAGTTCTTATTCAAGTCCTGTCATATTGGTCAAAAAGAAAGACGGAAAATGGCGGTTTTGTGTAGATTACATATCCTTGAATAAAATCATTGTTCCCGACAAATTTCCCATCCTAGTAATTGAGGAGTTGTTGGACGAGGTAGACCAGCATCTTTTCAAAATTGGATTTAAGATCCGGAGACCACCAAATCAGAATGAAAGAAGATGACATTGCAAAAACCGCAAGAGACACCTGCAAAATGTATTGATGTTACTACAACTGAATGAATTGAAGATCAACAGTAAGAAGTGCTCATTCGGCCAAGATAACTTAGAATATCTTGGGCATGTTATTTCCGCTGGAGGAGTATCCGCAAATCTGAAGAAGTTGGAAGCAATGACGCTATGGCCTACACCCAAGGATGTCACCAGCTTACGGGGATTCTTAGACCTTACCGGCTATTACATAAGGTCGTTGGCTAAAAAAGTTAATGAAAAACTCTCCCCTATGTTTTATGGCCCTTTCCAAGTGTTAAACAGGGTGGGAGCTGTTGCTTACAAATTGGATCTTCCATCTCACAGTAAAATTCATCCAGTCTTTCATGTCTCTCTCCTCAAAAAGGCCGTAGGTGATTCTTTCCAGTCCCAACCTTTACCACCTATGTTATCTGAGGCTCAGGAATTGCAGGTTTATCCAGATTCTATTTTAGATATTCGTGAATTACTACCTGGCAACGTGAAAATTTTAATTCAATGGCAGAATCTCCCTACAAGTGAAAATAGTTGGGAATCTGTGGCTAAATTGCAAGAGGCTTTTCCAGATTTTCACCTTGAGGACAAGGTGAGTCTTTTAGGCGGGGGTATTGATAAGCGTAAGCCACCCATCACCAAGGTTTACACTCGAAGGCAACGAGGGAACCGCCAGCAACAGGGCACTCAATACCCAAGGGGTGCAAATCACCCAACAGTCACAACCCACCCCAAGGGGTGCAGGGTTAAGAGATGCGACTCAAAGAGGCATGACACTTGGTGTAGAGACACATCCAGTGGGGCCAAGAAGGGCAACCCAGGAAGGTACAACTGGTGGAGAAAGGATGCAACCCTTAAAGCCAAACAACACCAATTCTGCTAACGGTTACCAATAGGAACAGTCACAACCATTATGATTAATTGTATCTATTAAGAACGGGTGTGAATTGTAATATAAATAGAAGTAAGCCGGAATAGAAAAAGTGTGTGGAATTAGGAAGAATCTGAATTGTGGAGAGACAGGCTCTTGAAAACCTGTGGAGTATTATATCCCAAATTATCTATATAAATTATATATACATTTTATTCCTTTAATTTAAATTCCTTTTGTTCTGATCCTTATCACCATATAAATATAAATTTTAACCAACTAAATATTATTAACAGGTAATGAGATACAGCCACACGGCAACAACAACCAAGCTTTCTTCCAATTGATGGGATATCGGCCTCAATTAAAAAACAAATTTCCAGTAAAAGACTTAGAGAAGGTTTTTTTTTTTACGGTTATGGTTTCTCCTATAAAATATGGAAACTAAAATCGTGAAGATAATGTATAACCTGAAATAGCCAACACTGACAGATTGTAGTGCTTAATTACTTGCTTTTAATAAACAGTTCTATTGGAAAAAAGATTAATTTAGAAGTACAACCCACAATGCATCCATTTTAAAAGGCATAAAATAAAATACGTAAGAAGCAAGTTCAAAACACAATAAAACTCTTCAATCCCTATGCATTTCTGCCCTCAAAGGAAATGGTGAGCAATATGTATAGGTTCTTCAGGCACAGAAATAAGCATTTGTGACCGTTACTTGTTCTGAGAAAGGAATGCTAAACATAATGAAGTACTAGAAAACATTCATTAAAACAGCCACAATATTACCTAGTTGTCCCAACCAAGACAGGACGCCCTTGTCTAAACATATCTTCAACTTCTCGGCGAACTTGCTCCCATTTCCCTCGAGCAGTCTTGAAAAATCATATACATGGAAAAAATATCAATGTACTATGAAGGTTGTAACAACTTATGATACTTAAGAAGATTCAATAATAAATATTAGATGTCCTACAGCAAATGCTTGAATAGGCAAGTCTTTACGAATATTAGGAAGATTTGTTGGCACTTCAATGACTGGTGTCTGGAACATTTTTAAGAACTCTTTCTCCTACAATGATATAAATGATTATCAAGAACTCATAAATGCACAACTTGTACTAATAATGACAACATAAATTTGTTAGATCTATTAAATCTTTACTTCTGTTTTTGCAGTTCCAGTCATTCCTGACAATTTTGGATACAGCTTGAATAATGATTGGTATGTGATTTGTGCCACAACAACAGAATCTGCCTGTGCATGTTTAAAACATTGAAACTTAGAATCAAATAATAAAGATCAAACTAGTGTCCTCAACAAAATAAAAGCATTTAAGAACCTCCATATATACCTGAATCTTCAAACATTCCTTTGCCTCCACCGCTTGGTGAATCCCCTCAGACCACCTCCTTTTCTCTTCAACTCTTCCTGTCAGCTGAGAAATTTTATTTATCATGTAATCATATTCTTAAAAAGGCATCAGCAAAAGTTATTTGTGTATTTATTTAATGAAAATGAAAGCCATGGAATGCTGCAGAAATTACTGGAAAACAGTAATTTTAGAGATATAACACTCATGCAGTTCAACCTGATAGCTTCCTGGATAGTTAGTCCTTGACAACGTACCAAAGCCTCTTACATTAATTTGTCAATGGTTCAATTCTTGCCATGCTCATTCTTCTTAGTTAAATTAAATTAAATTAAATATAGTACAAGGTAGACTGGATTGTCCAGATTTCAAGCCTAATTTGCTCTTGCATGAGAGTGTATTAGTGATAGAAAAACAACTCAGTGTATCACCTACCAACCAAGCTGTTGGGAATTTGGGATATGTGGTCGTTAAAAAAAATCATAGTCAAGCATACTTACTTTTAAATGCATTGTGGACGTTAAGTGTACTTGACGGTATATTTGTACTTGCAATCGCATTGGATACAGCTTCCCAACACCATTCATTCTTACATTTACACAACAATTGGTTTGAGAAAACATACATGCTAAACACTAGGTATATAGAGGCCCCACAAGATGGCTGGTTATTTTATCACTTACTAGTTACTAATTAATATTAAACTTGAAACTTGAGTTCTAGACAAATAGTTCCTATACTTTGATTAACCCAATCCAATGTAGATTCTGTATTGAGCTATTAAAGTATAATGACTTATAAGCTCTGCAGTACCAACTTCACAAAGATTGCTTTTTCCTTCAAAGTATGATGCAATCAAACTCTGGGAGTGATATCAAGGTCAGTAGATAAATCATCTAAATAAAATTTATCAACCAACTCTTTCCTCTAATTGTTAATCTGCCTAGATCCAAAAACGGCAGATGGCATGAGAAAAAACGGTGGAAAGAAAATTATCAATAATAAACCAGAGTGCTTTAGTCATATATCAATTTCATTTACCCCAACTTTGTCATTTCATTTTTACCTCACCTAAACCGAAGTAGGAGTGTCCTCTTCATCGATGAAGGTGATACAAAAATGGTGGAGAGAAAATTGTCAATAATAATTAGATACTTAATCCAGTTAAATTTTTTGGCTGTACATGCACTTGTACATGGTTAGTTCTACTAGATAGGATATGTTTGTTAACATTGCTCTCTGGTTTTGGGAGGAACTTGCGGAGCCGATGGTTTATCAAAGGTAACCGACATCTTTTATCGAAAGTCTTCTTGACAATGTAAGTGTCTTGTTTATGTTGTGCCAACTGTGGTGCAAGTGTATGTGGACGAAAAAGCTTCTGCTTGCGGGGGAGTATACCCAGATGAATAGATGGACTCACACTTGAGGGGAGATTGTTGGTGTGTCTCAAGTGTGAGTTTGAAGTCTCACATTAGATGGAAAAGTGAATGTTGAGCAACATATAAGTGAGAAGACTCATAACAAATGCATTAAGGTATTGGGTGAATATGTGGTATCCAGTTCAATTACGTGGTTAGTAAAAGTCCAATTTGATGATCTCCACGGCTCACAGGCTCCCCTCATCACCCAACAGAGTAATCCTTGAAACTTATATAATATGATGCTATCAAATATGAATTATTTCATAGATCCACAGTGGATCTAACCCTTCTGTATACCCTTTGTATAATTTTATATATTTGTGTCTGTGTGTGTGTGTGCACGCGAGGGCGTTGTATCCTGCGGTTTTTTTTTTTGGATTGTCAGTGTCATATTGCATGTTCACGTCAATTGTATGCTCAGATAAATAAGAACTGCAAGAAACCTTGATAATATTACCTCATTTATAATTAAAGCCTTTCCATCTCTGACCATGTATTGCACATCTCGGCGATAGAATTCTTTAGCTTTTAAAGCATTCATCACAAATCTGCAGTAACTCAACTCTTACTACTCATGTTTAACTGGTTTAACATGAACATTCTAATATGTTGGCCCAAATTCCCCACAAAGTAGCTAGTATTCGGTAAGTATAAGCATAATAATGATTATGATTATGATAACTAATGCAAGTCTCCATCAAAGTGTGCACCAAAAAGAAAATAATAATCACGATTACAAACGAGGTGTCAAATAGAGAAAAATGAATCTCGCGTGGCCTTTTAAAGGAGAGCCCTTTACACATGTCGAGTTGTATTATTTTCATTTTTTTGCTCTTTGCAATGTTCTAATTGTATGTATCTTATTTCTTATTTTAATTGAATAAACAAAGAAAAATGTAATCCTGCATTGCAGTATTATTGTTATACCATTTATCCAAATAACATAATGGTAAAAATCTTTAAAGATATGTTTATGTTAATTCCTAGCTACTTTTTCTTGAGCAACCATTGGATTTCGAAACATGTAAACAGCAACCAAAGTGAAAGGAAAGCTTTTTCATTCAATAAATATTTAAAGCAGAAGAAAATTCACCTAGCCCAGGGATCATTTTCATCCCAAAGGTCATTTGTTTCAAGAGCCATTTCAGCAAGAGTAATTCCTTCCTCGGTCAACTCCACCGAATTATTTTTGAGTTCCACTTTGTAATGCTGTTAACAAAATAAAATATGTACATAGAACTATTTTCTTAAATTATCCAATAAAATAAAGTTCACAGAATGGCTGAAGAGAGAGAAAAGAAGCAAATGATATGATGAAGTGAAAGAAAATGTACTCACAATGCCATGTATAAGCAATTCGGCTACTTTTGCAGCAACAGGGTACCGTGCAGCATCTTGACTAGCCTGTAATTTATAAGAAGAAGCAAGAAACAGTATATCATTAAGTTCAATCAGTTAAAAAAGCACAGGCTAGATAGACTTTAGACTTCAAAATGATGACTGACTGGACCACAAGAAAAAGCAATAAAAAGAACTCTTGAGCTTACCTCACCACTGATTAACAATGGATTTCTTCCCTCATCTATCAGGACTGAATCCACCTCATCAACAATAGCAAAATGAAATGGCTTTGGCCTGTACTCATGCAGAAGAGCCGCCAGTAATCCAATCATATTCCATACCAAAAAGATAAAAACACAACATCTAAGTTTTTTTATTTAAGTAATACACACTACCATCTCATCACAAGTTGTTCACTATTTCCAGCAAGATTATCTCTCAAGTAGTCAAAGCCAAGCTCCTAATGTAAGAAGGGAAAGAAAAGGAACACAAGGAAATATGCACCGTCAATAATAAATAAATGTACAACTAAGAAGATAACCATAGTAACTGAAAATTGCATTTACCGAATTATTGGTATATGTTATATCACATCTATAGTTGAATCTCCGCTCTTCAGAATTCATCCCTTTCTGTGCATGCAAATGTTAAATAATAAGTTCAACAAAAATCTTAAACTGTATCATGCTCTTAGAAATCGTGGTTGGGCCTAACACAACCCCACAAAACCGGCTTGTGAGGTGAGGATTGCCCCCACTTATAAACAAATTGTCAGGCCATGTCCTATCCGATGTAGGACTCTTAACACACCCCCTCACGACCAGCACTATTGGGCTTGGTTCGTGGAAATAAATGGTGGGTGGCCCAATAATGGAAACCTGATAGCAGGTGGCCCAACGGATCTTGGAGGAAGCTCTGATACCATCTTAGAAATCGTGGTTGGGCCTAACACAACCCCACAAAACCGGCTTGTGAGGTAAGGATTGCCCCCACTTAAACAAATTGTCAGGCCATGTAATATCCGATGTGGGACTCTTAACATATGCATTTACTGTTACAAAAAATTATTGAAAACCAGACCCAGTCCAAACTCCATTTGTACATGATGTCATGAAAACACATGCTTGTATCTATTCCACCACCAAACAATCATAGGTAAAAACAAATTTTATCACAGGAAGAGAGAATTTACCTGAATAAGACCAACAGAAAGACCTAAGAAACGATGAACGCGCCCCATCCATTCAGCATCACGTTGAGCTAAATAATCGTTGACAGTTACAACTGCGAAGAAATCAAGGTCAGAGCAAGTCATTTTTGTAAATCCAGATGCCTGCAGCACCTGAAGAAATCAATCGACCACCCATCAAATTTTTGAAGTGTTGGTAATAACACAGACCATGGACACCCTCAGAGGTCAGGGCATTAAGATACGCTGCTAGGGTGGAAACTAAGGTTTTTCCCTCTCCCGTTTTCATCTCGGCAATGGACCCATCATGCAGCACAGCTCCACCGATAATCTAACAACATGAAATTTTCATCAATATCTCAATTACCTAGTTCTAGTCTTCTATAAACTAAACATGCATAGAATATAGTCGATTTGGCTTTTCTATAACAAGGAGTGCACTCTTAACAATTGAAATTGTAATAAAAACTTTAAGTAAAACTATAAGATTGTCATAATCTCGATTACTGATGCTAACATATTCCTCCTCCCTTAACAAATTAACCACTAACATTTTAGCTATTAAAAAAACAAAACAAAACAAAACAGATGCAAGAGAGTGATAGAGTGAGACCTGAACATCAAAATGGCGCATTCCAAGTTTTCTTCTGGCAGCCTCACGAACAACAGCGAACGCCTCTGAAACATTCATTGATCAAAATTCCATCAAAAGTTATGCCGCAGTTCAAATAGTAGTCAAATTGAGCAGTTAAATAATATCGAACCTGCTTGAATATCTGCAAGCGTCTCCCCTCGCTTGAGCCGGAGACGAAACTCCTCAGTTTTGGCAGCCAACTGCTCATCAGATAGCGCCTGAATCCGTGGTTCAAAGGCATTAACTGAGTCCACCAGACGGAAGTAGTCACTAACGACCCAGTGGTTCAAGCTAATGAAGTCAGTGAAAGTGTTATGAATGCGACCAAGATTTTCCTGCAAGGAAAAGAATATACAAGTCAAACAGAGTTAGTTATGGCATTTCATCAAACAGTTGGTGGGCAACGAGCAAGAATTAACCTTAATGGATGAGACGGAAGCGAATACGGGTGTGAAACGACGTCGTGGGAGGCGTGTGAAGGAAGGAGAAGGTCGAATGAAGAAGGCATTGGTGTGGGTTGAAGTGGTTCTCTGAACGGTGAAGAATGGGTATGAGAGGGTGGCCATGAAAAAGAGGTGTGGTTATGTTGTGCGTCGAAGTTGAAGAATGAAGAAAAGTTGGCTTAAGATGATTTTGCGTGAGGAAGGAAGAAGAGAAATGATAACACACTAACATCAAATTTTGACAATAATTTGGATTACTTTTTTTTTTTTTTTGACAAATATAATTTGGATTACTTGTTAATCCTTTG
>Ga0228711_1003878_pt1 | contig 23210 bp, 13 predicted proteins | sample MedpolnodulmetaG_2_FD_177996 | JGI IMG/M metagenome (GOLD analysis project Ga0228711, IMG submission 177996) | Root nodule microbial communities from Medicago polymorpha collected in Santa Monica, California, United States - brown nodules | ecosystem: Host-associated > Plants > Roots > Nodule...
AACTAATAAAAAACACACAACCAATCAAACGTCAATTTCTACCCCGAACTACGAGGTTTTGATCCCTCACGGGTACGTAGGCAAAGGACACTCGTCCTTCCAAATCAATAAAAAATGTAGATAAATTAGGTCACTTTCTTCTTCAAAATTCCATTTTTAAAAGTAAGTAAGTTATAGCACAAAACGTTAAATAAAACCAAGAGGTTCCCGTAGGATACTACAGACATAAAGGGTGCTAATACCTTCCCTTTATGTAACTAACCCCCGAACCCAAAATCTTGCAATATGGGGTAGTTTGAACTTTTTTTCCCCTTTTCTTAAAAAAATTAAATGTTCAGTCGTGAAAAAATTAGTGAGTCAAAAGCTAATCAAATAGCCTTGATCTCCGAAAAATGACGCGACAATAACCATTATGTTTCTAAACTTTCCCAAAATTCCAAAGTGTGATTTTTTACCCTTCAAGTGCCATTTTCTTCATTCTTGCGTCAAAGTCAATTTCTCCCCCAAAATCAAGTAAGTGTTTGTATTGCCTTTTTTTGGTTTAAATTTTGGTTTAAATTTTGTTGAGAAATTTTACATATTTAGGTTTTTAGAACTTTGGTTTGCATGTTAATTTTTAGGATTGTTAGTGACGAATTAAGTTAAGAATTGTAGCTTAGATGTTGTTTAGAGTCCAATGTGGTAGTTTAGGGTTTAGAAATTGTTAGATTTTATGTTGATTGTAAGTTGCACTCTAGGTGTTTGCATTGTTGTTGTTGAAATGACTTAAAAATTTGATTGTTAATGTTGATTATAGTGAGTTTGAGTGCAATATGGTTGTTTACAGATTGAAATGACACTGCCGAAATTATTGTTAATGTTGATTATAATGAGTTTGAGTGCAATGTGGTTTGTTACAGATTGAAATGACACTGCCAAAATTTAACTGCTTTTCAAAATTTAACGCTACCGGTAATGCACATGCCAAAAAGCTCGCTACGCGCCCTCCTCAGGCTAGTAGACGAAGATAGGGGCAACACGAGAATTAGTAGGAGTGATGATGTGGAGGGGACGACGTCCCAGGTGTCTGCGTCCCACATAGTGGACCTCACGCAATATCAGCATCAGTATGACGCCTGTCAACCTCAACATGAGCAGACTCACCAGTAGGAAGGTAAGGCCCAGGGTGAGGCTCAGGGGGAGCAGGCCGGAGCGCAGGTGTGTCCTGGTGGCCCTACCGACTGGTCACTTATACCGAATTTCAGTAGACACGTGTCAAAGTAAGTATAATTGTTTAATTTTATTTTAATTGTATGAATTAATTTTTATGTTAAAATGTTTAATGTTTATTTTAATTTTTTTTACGATTAAATTTTTATGTCTTTTTTAACGGCGTGTGGTTTGTTTAGTTTTTATTTTTTTGTATTTCAGTTTCATAAGACGCATAAGTTGACCGGTGTCTCGCACGGGAAAAAGCTTAATGTTGAGAGCTTGAAAGTCTTGAGACACGGACATGCATGGTTCTGGTAGCAGGTAGATGCATCCGGTTTTTCCCCCTTCATCGGACAGGGTACGAGAACATCAATCATGGCCTCATCGCTGCCTTGTTAGAGAGATGGAATGCAAAGACTAGCAACTTCCATCTTCCCGTTGGGGAGATGACCGTCACACTAGATGATGTGTCGTGTCTTCAAGACATCCCCATCCGATGGAGGCTCATTGCTAAGCCGGATATAGAGTATGAGGACAATATACAACTGTTGCAGACCGAGCTGGGTTTTACGCTGGAGGAGGCTCAGTTTGAGGTTACTAAACTGTGAGGTGGGTATGTCTGCATAACTCTCCTAAAGGATTGTTTTGAAAGACTACTCAATAGGTGTAATCAGTTGGAGCAGTCTGCTAATAACGAGGAGGACGAGGAGAGGGGTCTTGCTAGGAACGCATGCATTAAGGCATTTTTGTTTCTCTTTGTTGGCCTCACCATTTTCGCCAACAAGAACAGTAGAAACCTTCATTTGATATGGCTGACGACGCTATAGGACATGGAAACGTTGTGCGAGTGGTCCTGGGGTGGGATGGCACTTGATTTTATAAACTCCCAACTTTCTCTTACCTCGGACTCGAAGATTAGCGTTGTTGGTGATTACATGACCTTACTTCAGGTAATATTTTTTAGCGGATCATAAATCCCTTACGATATTATTGTGTTTGTATATGCATTTATGATACTTGTGCTGATATTATTGTGTCTCTTTGTGTTTCTAGGATGGGTTTTGGAGTACTTCTGGAAGCTCATTCCAAGGTAGCTTTTGAAGGGATACGAGCGTGTTCACCTACTTGTGGCTAGATGAAAACCCCCCAAGGGCTATTATGATCATGGACACTATAGAGAGCTCATTAATTTGATGGTGAGTGTTGATGTCATCTGGAGGTCGTACGAGAAACGGTGAGACATCCCACCTTTCCAAGACATATGCTGGTACTCCGGTTGGATCATGGTCGACAAAGAATGTGCCTTCACTTGCTAGAGCTGGTTCTCAGGCTATACAACTATATCTAGTCCATTCCAAGATCTCCTATGATTATTGGAGCCCTTGATCTAACGGATGTGGATGTGGCCTTTTAGGATTTTATGGTCCATGTCCTTACCTAGGCGGAGAGGGGTTAACAGACACCGAAGGAGAATCCGTGGAGGTATGGGAATCGGTAAATCAAACAGTTTTACTGTGTATCTCATCCTATGTTCAGCGAGCCTGCTCCAATTGCTGAGTACATAGCTCTTGTCCCTCCTTACGAGGAGGTTATTGTTGAGCAACAAAGACAGGTTCCCGTCCCACTCATGGTTATTGAGAACATCCGGCGCATAGTGGATGGTGCTATGTTGCATCCTGACGTATTTACATCTCCTCTCTTTGCCGGCATTATGGAGGGCATCCAGTCAACGTATAACATTATCCAGGAGGAGCCGATTTTGCAGCGGAGGACTAAGAGCCATAGTCCACAGAAGTAGGGTCTTATTTTATGACATTTGTATATTTGTAGTTATTTTATAACATTTTGGCAGATATGAATGTAATATATTTACAGTTGCGCTTTTGCGTTTTTTTATGATATTTTGTGTAATTTTTTGTTTTATTATGCGTATTTTAATTATGAATAAATGAATGATTGAATGAATGATGAAAATGAATGAATGGATGTATGAATGAATGAAGTAATGAAGGAAATTAGGGAAAAATGTGTTTCTGCTATTCTGGTACTGGACACGAGCAGAGCGTGACTTAAGTCACGTTGACCTGTATTGAGCGTTAGTAACTCACGTTGAGTTCAACGTGACATAAGTCACGCAGACGCTGGGTATAACACCTGCGTGACTTAAGTCATGTGGGGATATTTTCGTCAGTTTGTATGGGAGGGAGCAATTTTGGATGGGAGAAGAGCAATTTTCTTCTCACTTTAGACTAGATCCCCGTTTTAGATCTCAAAATTTCTTTGTGGCCCAATTAATAATTGTAAATTTGTCTTTGACATTTTATATAAATTATTACTTTTACAACCTAACAAAATTTTACATTATTTAAAATTATTTTTCTATGATAATTAATCTTTGAGAATTTTATTTGTTGTATTTTATTATTGTTTTTAGAACATTTGTATTCATAGTTATTCTAAACAAATTGTTGAGTTTTATTGTTTCTAATATTATAGGGAGAAAATTCAATACACCATGTGAATTAACAAAGTTGCAAAATATCAATCTATATTGGTTGAGGAAATGTGTTACCATATAACAAATATCTCAATATCTAAAATAACTATAAATTCAAACGGACTTGCCATGAATACAATCTAGTTTTTATGAATATGACCACCATGAAGTCAGATGATGATTCAATTGTTTTTTTTTATGCATTCAAACTCACATCATATGATCAAATTTTTAAAGGTAAGATTCATACTTAATGTATATTTTTTAAAGAGGTAATTCGTATATCTATTATATATTCATTTGTTATAGTTATTTCTTACATTGGATATTAACCTAACCTTTCATATTTTTTTAAAAAAAATATTACTGAAGTATTAGTTTCAAAGGGAAAACTCACAAAACACAAAAGGAGTCTCCAATCAACTAATCATACGCCTCTGAACTTAGATGAGCTTGGATAAATATTATTCTCATGTTTTTGTTCTACATTAATAAAATTTTGTGTTTTATAATTTAATTTCTTTGTAGGGGAGGAGATAAACTCAAGTGCACATTGGGGAAAAAATATGCAATTGTGTACACAATAACATACCTCTGAATATGGTATTGTGAAAGACACGTACTTTGAATCATGATGGTCCGATCGTGGATGTCCATCCAAGAACCGTTTGGTTGTGCTTAAAGAGTAAGAAGGTTGATATCATTGTCTGAGACAAAAATATGAAACATTGTTCTTCTTCCGTGGATGTGCATGTACATAAAACCTTAATATACCATTCAAGATTAAAAGAAGAATATTTTCAATATTCATTTTTTTTATATGACAATTAATGAATCTCACGTTCATGCACTGTCAGCTTTCAGGTTGTATCATCCGAGCCATTCGTTACTAATGGTCAACTATATGTTGTTGTTTAAAGGATTAAAAGTAAGCAACAATTGATATGACTGTGAATCTTTTCTTATAAGGATTGATACGACACTATTGATATGTGGGACTGATATATTAACGAAGCATTTTAACAACTCACAATCATATACTATTTTGGAATTTCCATACATTGAGTGATTCAATGACGAAAATGATTATTTGCCTGAAATAAGAAAATCATTACACTCAACTTGAAACCCTAAACTCTATCGGTAACAACCTGTTTTTCGCTAGATTTATTTTATTATTTTTTTTTATATGTGTTTATATGTGCTTGTACGTGATTAATTGCCTCTGTGTGCTTTTTGGTTGGAAGTAGTGGAATTTAGCGTTAGAAGGGTAATTTGGTCATTTTGTGAGCAGGGGTAAATTAGTAATTTTACTGTGAGAATTATTTTTAGTGTGTTAATTAGGAATTATTTCTTTTGACTAAGTTACTAGTCGGTTGTAAAGAGCCGATAACTATTCGATAACTTTTTACCGTGAGAGGTTAGAACTTTGTAAATTGGTTAATGAGTGTTTTGAGCCCATTAAGACATAAAGGGTTAAGCTCATTAGTGAGGAGCCTATTTAAACCTTAGTCTTTGAGGAAATTAGGTCACTTAGAATCATTTATTCATTTTCACAAAAGTTTTGGAGAGAGGTAGAGAGAAAGTACTAGAGGAAAGAAAAAGGGCTTTGAAGAGAGAAGAACAAGGAGAGCAAGAAGAGGGTAGAGTTTCAAGGGATTGGAGTTAAAGTGAAACACTAGTATTCTTTCATAATCTTTGTATAATCTCGTTTCTACTTAAAACCCATAAGTGCTTATTTGTTAAAAGTGATTGTTGTGAGTTTAATTGGTGAAATTCGTGCTTGTGCTTTGATGTAATGTTTGGGTATGTGAAATTGATGATAATTAAGTTGTTGATGATGAAATTTCATGCTCAAGTAATATCTATATGTATACTTTGTGTAGTTGCTCAAAATTGGTGAAGATGATATTATTGTTGATGGATTGTTGATGAATTCACATTCAATTGATGTTGTTGTTGTTATGAGATGTTGTTGTTAATGATTGAAACCTTGGGTAATCATAATCATAGAGTTGTGGTGTGAAATTGTTTGGTTTTTGAAAGTTTTACAAAAATGGGTCAAATGGTGAATTGTGATGGAATGATGTTTTGGTTCATGTTTTATATGGATTTGAGTGTCTTTTTTTATGTCTATAAACGTTTGGACAAACATTGGGAACAAATTTGGGCATTGGGGATGCAAAATTGGGATTTTGGAGTGAAAATAGAATTTTACCCGAGAGCTAACTGTCATAGCTCGCCATGGCGAGCAAATTGGTGGCCATGGCGACTGATGAAATGTCCAGCTTGCCATGGCGAGTGATTTGGTGGCCATGGCGAGTTGCTCAGTACAACAACTCATGTTTTTGTCGTTTTATGGTTCTGGGGGTTGATCTGAGTTTTCTAAAATGCTTCTTTCAACATGTTTAACTACTGTTTTCACTCTTTGATCTACTTGAACATTTTATGTATTGGGATTGACTTGATTTCTTGATTTGAACTCATGAAAAATGTCCAAGAACGTCGATTTTTCCGAAACTTGTTTTTCTTAAGGAAAAGGGATGGGATTAAGGTTGTATACTAATTTTATGATTTCTAAAATTGGTTGTGATTAGTTTCATTGAGTTTTAACTTGTTTTGCTTGAAAATCGAATTCTTTGGGAAAAATGATAAAGAGAGACGAACTTCGTGATTTTGATGATTTTTTTGTAGTTGGTCGGTGAAACGCACATGTATACTCAACTGCACTCATACGTGATCTAAGAGTATACATAGTTGAGGCATTAGAGTTGGTTTACTTGATTTTGGTTCAATCGTTTTAATGGTTTTAAAGTTGTAAAATGATAGACGAACTTTGTCGAAAATGATCTTTAAGGCCGAACGTTTTGCAATTCCTTTGTGAATAGCTTTATAGAATTATATGAATGTGTATGAATGATTGATAGGTGTTGAATATGATAATTATCATAGTGTGGTGTATTTTTCTCCTTTACTTGTATTGTGAGAAATTGTGTGAAGTTGTTGATTTATATGATGGAGTCGATATTGGTGAATGCATATATGCTAATCATGATGATAATGTGGTGAATTGTTTGTGTGAACATATGCATTGTTGTTGAGTCATATGTTCATGCATACATGACTGGTGGTGATGGATTTTATATATCCGAAATGATGACGACTATGATGTTTTTGTTGCATCAAAGGTGACGACTTTGTTGGTGATGGTACCGCATGCATGAGTCTTATTTATAGATGTGTTTGATGAGGGAATGTGAATGGTGAATTGCATGTTGGTGATGCTGTGAACTTGTTTGTGTTGATGAATAATTTGAAGTTGAATTATCCGTTGTGCAACTGATTGAAGTTTGGTTCAAGGTGTATATTCTCAAATTGTTTATATTGATTATGATTGATGTGAAGCTAACCCCCAGTTGTTTTTGACCGCCTACCTGTTTGTATGAATGGGTAGACGGCGTGCAGCAGTGATCTTTTAGCTTGCTTGTGAGTGCTTGAGGATAGCGGGAGTTATCTCCGTTATTCGTTTTTGGAGTTTTAGATTAGGCTCTGATTAGGGTGTCAATTTTTATATTGTACTGGATTTATTTTGTTGTTGAGTTTTACCCGTATGTTGGGATTTGGAGATTTCATTTGACGATGTATGTTGATTTCATGACATGTATATTTTTGGAGATGTATGTTTTTATCCGCTGTGACTGTTGAGAAATTTTATATATGCATGTTGTTCGGAAACCTTTTGAAACGTAACGTCTATTTCTTGAATATTTGAATTATTCGCGTGTTTTATCGCTTTAATAGAAATAGAGCGTTATACTATCCATTTATTAACCATGACAAATAAAATACTAATAAAAGCATGGCACATGGATTTAAGATCGAAACATAAAGAAAAGGAGTACCTCGTTGACGAAATGAACTGCAGCAAAAGGTAGCTTTGAAATCAGCAGTCATGAGTTGTTTGAAGGAAGGTTGAAGAGGAAGTGATTGTTCAACCCACACAACATTGACGCAAGACAAGCAAGGGCCACCAGCGGGAGCGCCATCAGATAGCACAGAAGAAACAAGCTGAGAGCATAAGGATTTGAGATCACCAGTGGTTTCAGACTTGAGGAAGGAGAGAAGTTGATTGGATAACAAGTGTTTGGTAATGTTCATGCAAACAAGTGTTTGAATTCTAAGAGGCTATTGAAGACCTAACTAGAGGTATATAAAGGAATAGAGTAGTAAGGTTTTGGACTTTGAAAGGTGGCACGTTCAATTTATAAGGATTTGTTTGGATTTTGGATCCATTCTCGCTTGAAAATTGTTCTCTTTTTCATTTTTGCTCATTCGCACTCTGAAACATTCCAATTAACCTCGGTGCAAGTTAACTGCCACTCGCTATCAACGGCAATTAACTCACATAGTAAATTGTAAAGGATCAAATTAAATCTTTATTCTTCAATTCATAATTTTTTGTAATATTATTTTATTTTATATACAAAAAATACTTTGTTTCAATCAAGTCAACACGATGAAAGTTGTTTACTTTTCTATTGAATTATTGTTGTCAACAATTTTTTCAAATATATCATTATGAATATCAATTTTTATTTCTAAAAATCAAATCTTGTTGATCAAGTAAATATTTCAACGGTGAGGTATAAGTAGTAGATATTTGATTTTCTCAATTATTTTCTTCCTTAGTTCGATCCTTGCCAATATTTGAAAAAATATTGGTTGGAAAAGAATAACCATTAAAAGGGTCGTCAAATATGGATCCTATCCAAGTTAGTTCCTCTTATTTAATAGTAAATTTTAATAAATATTATTTTATCCTCCATTTATATTATTATAAATTATATTTTTTAATAAAAATATTAAAGGTCTACCTTTGGTTCAATTTCGAGAGTTTCATATTAGACACAACCACCGTTAAATAACTCTCATTTACCTTTAAAGATTAGTATATATTGGGTGGGTTAAAGTCAAAACAAATGGAGCTCGAAATAAAGATGGCAGAGCAGCGTGGAGAGGCATCATAAAGAGGAGTGACCGTGAATGGATTGGTGGATGAAGGCATTAAATATGCATGGGTTTTACTTTAGTGGAACTTTGGATGTTGATTCATCGGTTCTGGTCAAGACTTTGTTGAGTGTGGAAGATGTTAGTCTGATTAGTCAACATCTAATTAAAAGTATAAGACGAGAAGGTTGTTCTTGTCAACGACAAAGGCCACATATTTTCTTGGGGTTTTTGAAAACCTTGGTGAGTTTGGATTCGAGTTCGGGGAATTCCACATGGATGCTCGAGGTTAAGTTCACCATTGTTTCAAGTGCTTCAGCCGGTTATACCTTAGAAATGTTAGAAGGAGCCATGTAAGTTGGAATTTTCAACATTTGCAAAGGCTCGCTCGGTCGAGAGTGTCCATATACTGATTGTTCCATACTTTTGAGACTTTTTCCAATCCTCGGAACATGAATTTTTTAGTTGCAAAGTCTGTATTGTATCACCTGACGTGCCAAATTTGTTGACGGAAGCTCAAAGTAAGCAAGGTCGGCTGAGTTTCCTCAACTATAGATCCTTGCCAATTAGTACCAACATCCACTCCATTTATAAAACACTTCAACACCATAGAACACATAAAACATAAAATTGTTACATAATTTATGTAGTTTAAATACAGGACCACAACCGGTTGTTTTCCTCAACAACATATTTCCATGACAGTGTGACCTACCTTCAAAAGAATCCAGCTGGACTCCAAACATCCCTTTAGAGTATATTATATTTAGTGTAAATATATCTCCAAAAAGGGAACCCTAAGTTTAACGATACATTAATCATATTATCCACGGCTGGACACCTTTTTAATTACATTTCTGTGAATGACACCAACTTTGGAAGTTGGCCTCAAACGAGAGATCTCATCAACCAGTAAAACATTCCAACAACAATACATCAAAATCCAAAACTCACCTACAATTTATGAGTAATTCTAATGCATGTCAAGGCTTTGATTATAAGTTTTATTTCATTCTTTAACACTTACTGTTAGTTCCTTTTAGCATTTGTTTTTTTCCTTTAAGTTGAATTTGATTATGTGTGAGCATTTAATTAGAGCATTTTTTTCTCAATTTAAAAGGTTAAATAAAACAAAAGTATGATTTTTCTGGTCGTTAAAAACTAACAAAATTTCCTCTAGTACAAGGTGTACCAAAGGAAGCCAATGTGTTCAGATGTTACAATAACACAGACAAGCTACTACACAGTAGCCGAAAGAAAGTAAAAAAATTAAGTTACAACCTGAAAGCATAAGAAAGGACTCAATCTCCAAACTGTGTACTCAAAATCGAAAAGGGCATAATACGATTTTAGCCACCAAAAAGCTGGAAGTTTAACCTTTTCTAGTAAGAAGGATATAGATGTTTCGTTTTATTATGAAAATGTCTCCAATTACGATTCTTCCAAATAATAAAAAGAGCTAAAATCCAAATTATGTTAAAAGCCAAAGTTGAGTAAAATGCTCAATTAACGAGGCATGAAGAGCCGTAGAAAAACTGAGCCAATCCGATATCAAAAGCCAAAGTTGACTGTAGAAAGCACAAGTAAAAAACAAATGGTCTTGATCCTCCACTATGCCACAAGTAGCCGTGCACAAAGAATCATTGCATTCCAAAATGTTTCTCCCAAACAGATCCATTTTTGTTGCTTATCTATTCAGGAACAAACGCCAAATAAAAATATTGACCTTAAGTGGAATTAAACGGTCATCAACCCAACTTCAGAAGTTGTCAAATGATTATAAGCACTTTTGATTTTGTATCGATGGGAAGAATGAAGCTTCCAAATCTACTTGTCAGTCGCACCGACCTGTAAAACAACCAGTGACAACTGCTCCGTACACTCCCTCACCAACCCTTCCTCCCACACAAACAATCTCCCACGCCACTTCCACGCCTCACCATTTGATTCCCACCCAAAAGAAAACATCTCCGCAACTGTGGATAATTTATTGACAATAAGATCAAATTTATTATTTATATAGATATGAATTTGAGTATGTCTGGACAATTAGTTCTTAAGTAGCAAGTCATGTTATTAATATTAATATAAATATTGCTAAGTATGCTCACACACGTTTTACACATTCAAGGAAGAACGCAATACTAAGCAAGATTTGGTAATAACTTGGAAGAATACTTCTAATCAATTTGCATAAAGTTGAAATCAATTGAAACTCAATCCTGATGCTTTTGTTAATAAGCAACTATATTTCACTACAACATATATGAGATTTAGTAACACTTCAAAATTGTATCTAAATCGAAAACAAATGTTACTGTTTAGATCTTGTAACATTTGACAAATGTTAGGTAATTCCCCTGTTACTAAATGATTTCAGTAACCCTTAAGAGTATTACTTATAACACCCAAAAACTGTTACTTACTAAGTAGCTAATTTGTAGCCAATCTACAGCTAACAGTTTTAGGTGCAAGTGAAGCAAACTTTGTTGCATAAATGTTACTGAATAGTGAAGACTAGGTTGATCAATCAGTAAAACATTTATATATTTGATTTCAAAGATTTTAACAAGCTAAAATTGATTGATAATGAAAAGAACAAATACATTATACATCCCTTAAAAAAATACATTGTATATAATTTGAATTTGTCAAAAAACTTGAATGCTTTGCAAAAATGCTCGTCATTCTCCATTCTTTGCAAGTGAATTGTCACATCTACAAACTCTCCATAGTCAAGAACTACATTCCCATCAACATCAGTCTAAGCAATTGATAGCAAAGAAAAAAATCCTCAAATCACAGAAACAAAGATTTTTGGTCCACCTGGTATCATATAAGCTCTACATACAAAGGATCAAAACCATTAAAAATAGAACAGCTTCCATATAAGCTCTAATGCTCCTACCTCAGCGTCAAGGTAGATTCCTTCTTCTTTTCAGATGTATACTATTCGGCTGCTCATGATTTCTTCTGTCACACCTTGAAGCAAGTGGTTCTATAATCCTTCAAATAACGACAATCTTGTCTAAAACCAATGTGTCCCCTATCCTCAATAAATAACGGACAAGAACAGTAGGAAAAAAGACTACATGTATTACTTTAGCTTTATAATTTTCCTTGGTATTGATCATGATATTTCATATTTGTGCATACATTTTAATTTTCTTGCTGATGTGAGAAAAATCAAGTATGTAATAATCAAGCTAGAATAAAAACTTAATTTAGTTTCATAGAAGACTATGTACCAAAACTCACATTGAGTCCTTAAAGATGAGAAAGTGAAAATGCCAAAGAAGAAAAAAATCAGTTAATGGTTTCATAGAAGACTATGTACCTGCTAATACCTAGTAACTTTAGAGTAAGTTTCCATCGTTCGCCTCAGTGCATTCTGTAACCAAATTACAGGTGGCATGAAATCATTTCACTTTATTAACTGAACAAGCAAAGCTACGAATTAAAAACAGAGAAAACATACCTCAGCATCTTCTGTCATTGAATCAGCCTTGTCAAGAAAGATTATCTTATACGGTGGACACGGATAACCACTGAAATATCAGAAACCCAAAACATAAGTTACACAAATCTTATAAAAAAAGGGAGAAAAAACAAAAACTAAAAAATATATTGGATTTCACAATTCACATACTTTAGGCCTATTGATACCAACAGCTACCACAGGAAAATCTTTGATATTAGTCCGAACAACATTAATATCGCGATCATCACTAGCATTAAGTTGGAAAACCCTAGATTTATAGAGCTCGGGGCCAAAAAGCTGATGAGCGATAGCAAGGGAAGTAGTGGTTCCAGTGCCAGGAGGACCATAGAAGAGCATGTGTGGGCACTGTCACAGAAACTATTGTTAGCAGAGAACACAGCTAACAGAAACAGGCATCATGTGCTGGACTTTTTATTAGCATTTTGATGATAAAAGTCATAGAAATGACCAAATTCGCATATTAGACTAGCACCAGAACCTACACCACACACTATTCATTAATTCAATTTGCTAACTACTACTACTAAGAATGAAAAACTCAACAAAAATGATGTAAACGCTGCTGAAACTAGTTAAAGTGTGTGTACTACTATTCTGAATTGTGACTACGACTTGAGCTTAATTACATATCAATAGTATCAATCAGCAACTCAATCATGAATGAAAAAGATCAAATACAAATCTAATTGAGAAAAGCATCGCTCTCCAAACTGAAATAACACTGCAAATACGCACACCATTACAATTTAAAGAAGAAGAGAGGCAAGGGATGATAAGGAAACTAGACTGAAACTTTATATGAGGCTTCATCAAGGAAAGTAACAACAGATAGACAAAAATTGAGTAAGAGAAATTGAGAAAGAGACTAAGGTTGTGCTTAATTCAGGTTAAAATAAATCAACGCTTATCTGGTGCTACATTATTGAGGAGTAGTAGAAAGGAAACTACAGAACTTTTTAAATCCCTGCCACCAATATATTCTCTATAATCTGAGAAAATTCTAGTTAACCTATTTTTCATCCACTACTAAATACCAATATACAATCAGTGTTTAAATATTGGGTACCAATTCATTTTACAGGTGTTACCACAGATATGTAGTGTATATGTGTAACACTTTTTACCAAATGTCACAACAAAAATGTTGCAAAATGTCAGATATGTAGTAGTGTTTGTATTGTTGTCTCATTTAGAGTCAAAAACTAAAAGAACTAAAAGAACTATATTTGTATTCTTTTGTGTATGGAAAAATTCTGGTTGGTAGGGGATAATCTCCTTGCGTGCCTTACAGATTCCTCGGTTGTTGGTAGGAGACAAAATCACCTTGTATGCCTCAGTGGTTCCCAGGCAGAGATTAGTGGCTGCAAAGTGTAGTGGAAACCTCATACCAATACTGTTGTAACAAAAAAAAAGGGGGATAAGAACACATGATCTTAGCCAAAAGTTTGAGAAAAGTATCATTAGTTTAGTGGCTCATTGTTGGTTTTATATCTAAAAGATACTTTGTTTCTTTCCTGATTCTCCAATGTGGAATTCATGCTGCAGCTTGTAACTTAATCTTCCCTTTTGGCTTTTGTTTTGTCTGTAAGGTTGACTTTAATTCCGTGACAATTTAATTAGAGCATTTTATCTCTATTTAAAAGGATAAATAAATAAATAAAAGTATGATTTTTCTGGTCGTAAATCATATTTGAAAAAATTTACCAAGTTATGCAGAAAAACATAGGTACTTCCAAAACTTTAATTATAAAAATTGCTATGTTTGGTCAGTTTGTATAATAAATCCATAATTTTACTACCTGCAATGCAAGTAAGGTCACAGGCTTTTTACACATTCAAGGAAGAACGCAATACTAAGCAAGAATCGGTAATAACTCGGAAAAAGAACTTGTGTTAAATTATAATCGATATTCATAAAGTTGAAATCAATTGAAACTCAACCTTGATGCTTTTGTTATTAAGTAATTATATTTGTATTCCTGTTTCTTTTATAGTCAAAAAGTAAAACAGTTCTTGCTTGTTTTTCTTGAAAAAATACAATGAATAAACTTGTGCTCTATTCAAGGTTTTCAGAGAGTATAAACAATCACTCATAAAATCATATTTCAAAAGGTGATTTGTTTCACATCGTGTACATTACACAATAAATGACCATATAAGAAATGTTACAAGCTAGTGAATTTTCAGAATAAACAACTTTTTCATCAATAAAGTAATTTTTCTAATATGAACAGTTATAAAACTATTCAAATAATGAACTAATATAAAAATTGTCAAACAAAATATATTTCAGATATTATACGAATATGAAATATGACGTAATTCACCCCATTTATATATTAAAATATAAAAATGGGTTGCTTAGAAAACATATTTAAGATAATATGGAATTCAACAATCACTCATCAAGAGGATCGACCACCTTTCCAACAAAGAGTATGGTTCCACTAAAATCTTCTCTAATCATAAATAAAAAAGGGTGGTCAGCTACAAAGTCGATTGGAGGGATCGGAGGGTGACGAGACGGAGCACACCCGGCTACCATAATGCCATGGGTCACCGCTGCAGCTTTCGTACCCTTTTCGTTTACTTCAATGAAAGACTTCTGAAATATGCCGGAAACATAAAGTTCTTGACTTATAGGAGAATCCACCATTTTTTTGTCAAACCTCCCATAGAAAAAGGTAAAGCAATCCTAATTTCTTTAGCAATTCAGATGCTTCAATCTCAAAAGAAATATTGAATCTTGGAATCCTGAACTTGCCTACTTTGACTTCTTCACCAGGAAGTTTCTGTTCCAAAAACTCAGAATCAGAAGCTACTTTATCAATCAGAGCTGTCAACCCATCTTTTTCGTCAGGAAGAAAAAAGTAAATAGAGAATGCACGTCCATCTTTGCCTTGTTTATAAGGAAGACCAAGGACTTTAAAACCATCAAACGAACTGATGAACTGTTTATTCTTGCTGGTCACAAAGGGAACCTTTACTGACTTGCCATTGAGAAGGTCAAAATCATAGTCCTTCGTTTTCGAAGTATCAAACTGTTGTTTCCACACTCCTTTGAAGTATAGTGCATTAGCAAAGATTAGGCTGGTTAAGCTGTCAACTGACCCGCGTGGAAGAAGATCTTGAATAAGCCCTTTTGTCTCCTTTTTAGCCCATAAATTCACTTCTTTTCTCACTTCATCAGCCTTCAAATTTGACAAATTATGTGATACTTGTCAAAAGGGGAAGCAAAATAGAGTGTCTTTTAAACCCAAAAATATTGTTTCTACTTCAAAACCTCTAGAACTTCTCCACCTTTTTTCTTTTTGGCCCTTCAAGGACAAGAAGTCTAGGTGGAACTATTATGGCTCGTTGATGACTTCTCTAGATTTACTTATTTTTGTCTAGCAAGGATGATACCTTTGAAGACTTAACCAAATTTGCCAATGTAATTCAAAATCAACTTTCTTCAAAAATTATCTCTCTTAGAAGTGATCATGGTGGTGAATTTGTTAATCATCGCTTTGAAAACTATTGTGACGAGCTTGGCATTTCACATAATTTCTCATGTCCTAGAACTCCTCAACAAAATGGTGTGGTTGCAAGGGAAAATAGAGTTTTGGAGAAATTAGCTAGAACTATGATAAATAAAATGAACCTCCCTAAGTATTTTTGGGCGGATGCTATCAACACCGCATGCCATGTCTAAAATAGGATTATCATTAGACTGATCCTAGATAAGACACTCTATGAACTACTTAATGGAAGGAAGTCAAACTTGTCACATTTACGAGTCTTTAAACTCTGTAAATGTTTTATTTTAAACAATGGAAAAGATAGACTTGGCAAGTTTGATGCAAAGGTCGATGGCGGTGTTTTCTTAGGATACTCATCTAATAGAAAGGCATATAGAGTTTTTAGTAAACGAACTCTCACTGTTGAAGAGTCCATTCATGTTTCTTTTGATGAGACACATCCTCAAGAAGTTGGGAAAGGTAATTTTGGTTTTGATATTGCAGGAATAGATACCAAGGAGATTGTCAAGGATGGTGTCCAACAAGAAGCTCCTCCGAGAAATGAGGAACCAAACGACAAGGAAGTTGAGGGAGATTTACAAGAGGATGAAAAACAAGAAACCTCACCATTGTCTCCTCATGATTGAATCATCCCTTGCAAAACATTCTTGGTGATATTAGAAAGGGTGTAAGTACAAGGTCTCAAGTAAGTGATTTTTGTGGTTTTACCGCTTTCGTTTCTAAAATTGAGCCTAAAACGATTAAGGAAGCAATAGTTGATGAATCTGGGCTCTTGTTATACAAGATGAGCTAAATCAATTTAAAAGAAATGGGGTGTGGGACCTTGTCCCTTGCCCAAAAGGAAAGTCAATTATTGGGAACAAATGGGTCTTTAGGAACAAGTTGGACGAAAATGGGATTATCACAAGAAATAAAGTAAGGCTAGTTGCTAAAGGGTATAACCAAGAGGAAAGGATTGACAATGAGGAAACATATGCTCATGTAGTTCGTCTCGAAGCTATACGACTACTTTTAGTATTTGTGTCTTGTCTTGATTTCAAATTGTTTCAAATGGATGTTAAGTCCGCATTTTTAAATGGTTTACTAAATGAAGAGGTCTACGTTTCCCAACCGCCTGGATTTGAGGATATTGAATATCCAGATCATGTTTACAAATTAAAAAGAGCCTTATGCGGACTCAAACAAGTTCTTAGAGCTTGGTATGAACGTTTGAGCAAGTTTTTGTTCGAAAAAGGGTTCTCTCGTGGAAACGTAGACAACACCTTATTTAGTAAACGTAAAGGTAAAGATATTCTACTTGTCCAAGTATATGTTGATGATATCATTTTTGGTTCTACTAATGACATTATGTGTCGAGAATTTTCTAAGTTGATGCAGGGGGAGTTTGAGATGTCTCTCATGGGAGAGCTCACCTTCTTCCTTGGTCTTCAAATAAATCAAACTCGTGACGGCATCTTCTTGAGTTTATCAAAATATGCTCTAGAACTACTCAAAAAGTTTGATATGCAAGATTGCAATTCAATCTCAACTCCTATGGCATCCGCATTATCTATTGACAAAGATGAATCCAGCATTAAGGTATATGGTAAGAGATATCGAGGTATGATCGGTTCTTTGCTTTATGTAACCGCAAGTAGACCCGATATCATGTTTAGTGTTTATATGTGTGCTAGATATCAAGCCTTCCCTTAGGAATCACACTTAAAAATAGTATAAAGAATTTTTCGATACATAAGTGGAACCACTAATTTTGGATTGTGGTATCCAAGAGGAAGTTCTTGTTGTTTAGTTGGGTTTTCGGATTCCGAATTCACCGGCTGAAAATCGGATCAGAAAAGGACAAGTGGTACATGTCATTTGTTTGGAAATTGTTTAATCTCATGGCATAGCAAAAAGCAACATAGTGTTGCTCTTTCTACCGCTGAGGTGGAATATGTGGCAGTCGGGAGTTGTTAGTCTCAAATTTTATGGATCAAACAATAACTCATTGACTATGATTTAAAACTAGGATATGTTACAATCAAATGTGATAACATCAGTGCTATTAATCTCACCAAAAACCCAGTTTTACATTCAAGGACTAAACATATTGAGATTCGACATCATTTTATTAGGGATCATGTTGAAAAGAAGGATGTAACATTTGAATATGTTGACACTAAAAGTCAGCTTGCTGACATTTTTACAAAACCTCTACCATCCGAGTCTTTTCTCAAGATCTGTAGGGAACTAGGTATCTTGGATACCTCTTGCCTTAAGTAAGCAAAAGCTTCTCTTTTTTCTTTTCTTTTTCCTTTTTTTTATTTTTCTTCTCTTTATTTTTTCCCCACTATTTCAAGGTTCATACATGCGTATATTTCCTTCTTTGTGTTCCTTTTTGCATGTTTCACTTGTATTCAATTGTGATTGTCACTTGTGTTGTTATATCGTAATTTCCTCTCACTATATTTTCACTTGCGTTCGATTACTAATCCTTTTTTATGTTGTCAAAGGGGGAGAAAATATGTTGATGTTCCTTGTTGCTTTTACCTTTTTCTTCTTGCTATTTTGTTGGTTTTTTTTTCTATGCTATATGTCAGGGGGAGCCATCATTAACTATTTGACATCATCAAAAAGGGGGAGATTGAAGCCTACATAGTTTTACTTTATATGTTTTTGATGATGTTCTTTAGCCTTTTTTTTTATCTTTTTGATGATTGCCTAGTACTTAGCATGTTAAGATTCACTTGTGTCATGTGCATTACTCACTTACTTGAAAAATGTGTCATTGTTCATATTTTCACCTGTTGAATCGATTAAACATAGATTGAATCGTATCATCAAAGTCTCTGACTTATGATGAAACGATTCACCACTTCTTGAATCGCATCACATGTGAATCGATTCATCACAATTTGAATTGTATCATAAAACTCACTGACTTGCACTAAATCGATTCAACATAAAGCTGAAACTCATTGTTCATTTGTTCATGTTTTTTTTTTTGCAAAATTTCACTCTTGTCACCCCTCACTATATATAATCTCCTCCTCACAACTCCCAAATTATTGAACCATTTGCAACTATTCTCTCTAGGTCTCAAAAACTCATTGCACATAAATTCTTCAAGATTAAACACTTTTTCTTATAATCACTTTGTACTTTGAGTCACATTGATTTGCTAGGGTGCTAGTATGGATTGTAAGTTGGTTCTTTCAAGGAAATTGATTGGGCTTAACCAAGGTTCTAAAGTGAAGTGAATAATCTCATTCCACCTCCAAAGCACTTGGGGGTCTTTCTAACCGTTCTTGAAGTCGAAAAGGATTCGCTTACCGGACGTAGCATCGAAGGCTCGAGTGAAGAGTTCGAAGGGGGGCACGGGTATATAAGGATACGAAGATTCAAGGAGCACCAAATTCAAATGTTATTTGAAGTTTGGGGAGTGTTGTCATAGGAGTTGAAGAATCAGGTTTAATTTCAAGGAACTCTTGTAAACACATTGTATTCAACATTTGTTACTTAGTGGATGACCTTGGTGAAGGCATACTTCATCAAGAAGAGTAGATGTAGCTCTAGCGAGGACGAGAAAGAGCAAACTACTATAAAAATATCGGTGTTATCTCTCTTCCCTATTCTCTTTACTATTTACTATTGCATGTGATTAGTTGAATAATTGTTAGGATAATTGTTAGTGTTGATCTAAGTTGTTTTTCATCAAAAGATAATCTAATTCATTTCAAATTCTGGCAAGCATGTTTTGAGATGTTCTAGGGGATGTTACAACGTTATACACATAGACAGATAATGTTTCATTCGATGTTCCAACATCAAGCAGTAAACAGAATAAATAACATGAAAGTAAATGACAAGAAAGTAAATGGCACAGTAAATTTGTTGACCCAGTTCAGTGATAAACACACTTACTCTGGGGGCTACCAAGCCAGGAAGGAAGTCCACTAGTGTAGTCCTTATTCTAATGTTCTCGGCAAACACCTTATTTACAACACAAGACCTAGGACCTACCCATATTGATTTCAACCTAGGAACTCCTAGATTTGAGAGCCCATCTCACTATCCTACAGTCAATCACAGCCCTTGTGATTATCAGACTAAAAACAAACTAATGATGAAGTTACCTTCAAACAAACAACTACAACCTTGCTTAACAACTTTGGTGTAGCACACAAGAGTTACAACTCAACACACAACCCTTAACATGTATCAAACTGATACAAGAAAGGCTCACAATAAACAAACAACACTAAACTTGCATCAAGGTGATACAAGAGTAGACACACATACGACTAAAAACCCTAAAGCTAGACTTTTTAGAATGACGGCTTGAATACACAATTAGGTCTTGAAGTCTTCCTTTTATACTGAAGCAATATGGGCCATTTAACCTATCTGGGCTTCAGAACAAAGCAGATTGTCCAGCTGATCTGCAAAACACGAATCAGAGACAAATAAGGAAAGTCCTAAGAAGTAGGACATCTTTCGAAACTTTTAATCATATCCATTATTGCCTATAATATTATTGCTCCTTTGAGAATAAAAGTACAACGGATTCTGTGCAGATATGCGCGTTGTGAAGGTGAGAAAAATACAAGAAGGAGGGTTGAATTGTGTTTACTTTTTCTTCGTTTTCTCCTACTGAAGTCACTGATCAGAAGCAGATAGAGTTTAGCTTCTGAAGTGATAATCAGAATCTAAATGCAGCGGATAAAACAGAGAGAGAGAGAGAGAGAGAGAGAGAGAGAGAGAAAGAGAGAGAGAGAGAGAGAGAGAGAGAGAGAGAAAAGAAGGACACAAAGCAATTACACAGGTTCCTTCCACAAACCGGAAGTAGTCATGTCCCCCTTGCACTTCCAAGGAGAGTTCACTAAGAATGTAATATCTGATTACAGCTGCTCAATGCTACAACTAGCATGGGACTTCAAATTACTCAAGCACAACTGCAAGAGATTTGTTATGCTCAAGCACAACTGCAGGTGACGTCCTATGCTCAAGCACACAAGCAAGATACTTCTATTCAAATAGAATTACAAAGAAATTTGTTTGAGGTTGAACACTTGATATACAATCAGTGGTGTTCACAGTACAAATCAGATACAGACTCTTTAAGACTCTGGAATTTCTAAGATATAGACTTTGATAGGAAATTCTAGGTGAACTTTAGATGCAGAACAATTTCAACAGAGTTTGGCACTTTCAAATTGTTGTATGAGTCTTGTTTATGTGTGTGTCTGCATTCTCAACTAGCAGGTCTTCACTCCTTTATATAGAGGTGTGAAAGAGACGTTGTGAATTGCCAGCACATCAAAAAGAGTAGTTTGAAGCTTGATCAAAATCACCAATGATCTTTTGCCTGATATGATTATTGTCCTATGAAGGATCAATTTCAAATCCATTCCTACTCTGAAGGAACATTGTTGCAGGCATAACTGTTATTCTTGTCTTGATGCAGAGACACAAACAAAGTAGTGGAGGTAGTGGTTGTACACTTCGTACAATTGTCATTTTTCAACGCTCTTGAGAGAACAAGCATCCAATGCTTTCAAATTGGTCGTTACTTCACTCTTCTAGTCTTCTGTAATTTGTTCTTCCAGAACCTATAAAATATACTTAAACTTGTATATGGTCCTGCACACTTGAACAAATATTAGCATATCCAATTGACAATTTTTAATACCATGTTATCATCAAAACTCTTAAAGGATAATGTTAAACACATTTTGTTCCAACAATCTCCCCCTTTTTGATGATGACAAACACTAATATTTAAAATGTTCAATTGTTGTTAATCTAATTAACAAGTTGACTTTAAGGGTATGAGGTTTTTAAGCTCCCCCTGAGTTCTATCCAAGTTAAATAAATTCATCATTAAAAGCGTTATACTCTCAGAATAATCTCACATTAAGAAGAAGGTTCTATTAATTTAACTTGTTTATAATTAAATTAATGGGGCTCAGAGCCTATTATAAATACTATACATCTACTCCCCCTTTTGTCATCAACAAAAAGTTAAAAATAAGGACAAAACGAAAGAGATAAGATAAACATAGTGAGAAATTCAAAAAAAAAATAGTAAGTTCAGATGCTCAAAATTAGTTCAAAAGCAAAATTTTAGTTCAGTAGCGCATAAACTGTTCAGAAGCATAAAAATAGTTCAGAAGCACAAAATAGTTCAAAAACACAAAAACATGAAACTCAAGAGTACAACTAGACAAGCGGGAAAAAAAAATTAATGTGTGCAACTAAGGCTTGGCTTGTTTCTGTAGCAATTCCATCATCTCATGGAGTAACTTGTTCGTGTTTCTCATTTCTTCTCTGAACTCATTGTTGCTTCTCATCAAATTCTCTTCTCTAATCTTTGCTTCTTCCAGCTTAGCATCTATAGATGTCTTGTACTCAAGCAGCAATAGTTTCTGATCTAGAAGTTCTTTCTTCAGCTGCTTGTTCTCTCTTTCCAATTCAGTATTCCTTTGTAGTAATTTCAACTCAGTAGATGCTTGCTTGACATTGATCTTTGTCATCCAAGAGATATCCAATTCTTTTGGGTGAATACCAGAAGGGATGACATCTCTGGTTAAAATGCATAAAGGAGTCTTCACAAGGGTTCTACTGACCTCTACCTCTTGAAGGTTATTGACAACACCTCTTAGCCAGTCTTGAAGATTGTTCTGAGCAATGTCTTGAGCATCAAAAGATGATCTCTGAGGTTCAGTCAAGACAAAATCCACTCTTTCTCTCAATCTTCTCCACTGCTTCACATAGCTTTCTTCATGAACCAAGTTGTTTCTTGCTTCAACCAACTTGTTCAGCTCCTAAAATATATTCTCACACACATCTGCTAATATAGTAGAATCTAGAAACAGGGTGGGTGGAGAAAGTGAAGGTGAGAAAAACACAACAAGGGGGGGTTGAATTGTGTTTTCTTTTTCTTTGTTTTCTCCTACTGAAGTCACTGTTCAGAAGCAGATAAAGTTCAGCTTCTGAAGTGATAATCAGAATCTAAGATGCAGCGGATAAAAACAGAGAGAGAGAGAGAGAGAGAGAGAGAGAAGAAAGACACAAAGCAATTATACAGGTTCCTTCCACAAACTGGAAGTAGTCCTGTCCCCCTTGCACTTCCAAGGAGAGTTCACAAAAATGTAATCTCAAATTACAATTGCTCAATACTACAACTAGTATGAGACTTCAAAATACTCAAGCACACAAGCAAGAGATTTCCTATGCTCAAGTACACAAGCAAGAGACTTCCAATTCTCAAGCACACAAGCAAGAGACTTACAATCAAACAGATTTACACTGAAAATTGTTTGAGTTTGAACACTTGATATACAATCAGTGGTGTTCACAATACAAATCAGTTACAGGCTCTTAAGACTCTTGAGACTATAGAATTTCTAAAATATGGACTTTGCTAAGAAATTCTAAGTGACTTTGAAATGCAAAACAATAACAGAGTATGAACTTTGAATTGTTGTGAGAGTCTAGCTTTTGTATGCGT
>Ga0228711_1003881_pt1 | contig 23200 bp, 12 predicted proteins | sample MedpolnodulmetaG_2_FD_177996 | JGI IMG/M metagenome (GOLD analysis project Ga0228711, IMG submission 177996) | Root nodule microbial communities from Medicago polymorpha collected in Santa Monica, California, United States - brown nodules | ecosystem: Host-associated > Plants > Roots > Nodule...
TTTGAAATAATTTTCCGCTGCGATATAAATGAATTTTTGACAAGGTTGTTTTGATAAATAGTAACTTTACTCTATTTATGTTTTAAAAGTAGTGTGACATTCCGTTTTATGTTGAATACTCTGGTTACTTGTACTATTTACATTGTTGGGAAAACGGGGTGTTACACTCTATGTTTGTTACTAATCTTTTCAAATTACTATTTGCACCTCTCGAATTTGTTGCTATTATTTCTGTAACTACACCGTCTTATTATTCACACTCCCCTCTGGTTAAATCGTTAAAGCACTATTCATCTCACTAACTACACCTCTTTTCTACCCAATTTTACTAATCCCCGTTCGCACTCTAATTTCTTATTCTCTCTAAAAAAAACTCTATTTTCTTTCAAAATATTATTTTCTCTCACTCTTTAATCGACTAACCAACTCACCTACTTTCTCCTTGCCTATTTTTCCAATAAATACGAATATTTAAATTAATACTACTTAACAACCAATACTAATAATAACATTAATACTAATATTATCTAATAATAATATTAATAAACTAATATTAAAAATTGGGGTGTTACAAACTCATCACCAATTATTCATGATACACAAACAAATTATATTGTATATCCACACCATATATAGGATTTGAAAAGCCTTGTGTCTTCTCATTAATAGACTCTATTAAGAATACCACCTATTGTACAAAAAAAAAAGAAAAGAATACCACCTAATAATTTATTGCAAATACAACACAACTACTCAGTGTAGCTGAGTTTGCATGAAAAATAGGGTAGCCGAGTTAACAAAAAGCCACATAAATAATTAGGGTGGCCGAGTTTGCATGGAAATTAAGGTATTCTGTCTTGTAAACGTATTAAATAAGTGTACAACTTGCCAAAAAAAAAGTCTACAAAAACAATAGAGATATACAAACGATGACACAATCAGATAGAAATGAAAAGCTCATCAGTAAGGAGAAATATTAGGGATTGCTGCAATTTAGAGAGAATTTGTTAGGTTAAATTGGTGCACTACATTTTAAATGGAATTTGTTAGGTTAAATTGTTACTAACCTAATACAATATTTTAGAAGAAAATTATTAGATTAAGTTGTTGCAGAGCTAATAAAATTAATAAATAAGGATAAATAATATGCAAGATTCTTAATTGGAAGATACACCAACGACATATAAGGAACATTTCTGATTTTGGTCATTGTAGGAAGAGAGAGAGAATAGAAACTAGAAAGAAGGTAGAAAGAACCACGGGGAATTGGCCATCATCAATCAAAATGTATTTAAAGCACAAATTAATAAACTAAAATATAATGAACTTGTATATTCAATAATGTAAAAGTTTAAGAATTTATATTTTCAATACAAAATGTATTTATTATTTATTTTTTTAGTTCTTTAACTTGTGTTCTAAGGACACAAGTTAGCATGACCCATTTTTTTAAGTAAAGCAAACCCGTTTCATTTCATCGTAAATAATGAGAGCAATACAAATAAGAGGATCATAAAAGACATTTGGGTCATGTTAACCGATGTCCTCGGGGCACTAGTTAAGAGAACCAGAAAAAGAAAGTTTTAAATTAAAAGTAATACTCGTTTTTAGACATTTAATGAGTTGACTGCACAAATTTTAATATCATATTGCTATATTTACTTCCTTAATCAATGCTTCAGGAGCACCGATTAACATTATCCAAAACATTTAGGTTAAAATTGTAATAAAGACGTCGGTTCTTGTAAGTTTATGTTTACGAACGTCTTTATTTGACTGCTCTTGAACATGCTAAATTGTAGCTAGTATTGGAGAAAACAAGTGACCTACAATTAGAATAAAGCACCTACCTTATAATCGGAACAATTTACAATCATATTTAACAGATTTCTGAAATCATATTATTTTATTTAATGTAATTTGAATTTAATTTTACGAGAACAAATAAAAGTTTATTTTTTGAAAAGATGATTCTTTGAAACATCATTAAACAAGTGATGATGGTTGCACTATCATAAAAGAATATGCCAAACACTAGACAATAGTGATGGTGGTTGTACTTGCATAAAGTACATTAATATATATGAAGTGATTTAGATATGAGCTCAGGTTTCCCCGGCCCTATGTATCTCTGAGGATCTTAGAGAATCAGAGCTACGTACGTATTTCTAGTTTAGTCTGAGTTTGGACTTAGGTTTTACTGTTTAAGTGAGGGATATATTTGTAGATGTGGCAGACGACCTCTTTTCTAATTGTCAGGGAAGCCTCTCTTGGATATCTCATGTGTTTGTTATATGAGTTGGCATGGTATTTCTTATTCGATAGATGACAATGAGTTGGTTATTGTGCGTTGGTCTTATCCGATATTTGGTGACAAACTTATTGTCCTAGATCGCCTTTTGAGACTATATTTATTATGTCGGTCCACAACCCTTAAACACGAAGTGATTAAGTTTAATTATGGCGCGTTTTAGTTAGTTTAGTCGCCCTTTAAGACTATATTATTTTATGACAATTCAATGGTTATGTATAAGGTGGTGTTCGCTTAACACAACTACAACTTTCGATCAATATTATAATAAATAATGTATTTTTTCTAAATAAATCTAAAAAATTATTTTTTTAAGGGCTAAGATGTAGATTTTTTTTCTAATAAAGATCGGATGACATATAAAACTACCCCGTTTTTAATTAAGGGATTTGCCAGAACACACCCACTGATTTTTATGTGGGAGTATTTTAGCAAACTACACTTTAAGGTGCATTTAACTATTTTTTAGTTATAACTTGCTAAAACACACATTCTAACAAATAAGTGGTTGTATTCTAACAAATGCCTATAGGAGGTGCTAACATACGCCCACTTATTTTTTTAGAATGTGTGTTTTAGCAATATTCACCTTAAGATGTATTTAACAACTTTTTAATTATATTTTTGTTAAAACACTCCCATATAAAAATTAGTGGGTGTATTCTACCAATCCTCCTTAATTAATTCATCAGATCATTAGGCCAACCGAAAAAAAAGAATCTTGAGAAAAGCACATCAATCAACTCACAGAACATTAATTAATAAATTATTACATTTCGTTTCGCCGCGGTAGAGCATAGGAATCCAAAGATTCCCAGTTCCCACTAGGCCACTAGTACTTTTTTTTTTTTTTTGACAAATAGGCCCCTAGTACTAGTAGTAACAACTTCACAATATTTAGTAAAAAAAACTTCACAAATTTTTCCTTAAAAGAAAAGAAGAAAACTTCACAATGATACTTTTATCGCTGAAAAAAAATTGTCCTCATATTTACTAGCGAAAAGACGAACATTCACGTGTCTGTCTTTCCGTTCTTTTTATTGCACTAATGTTTGAAAATTATGAACGATATTTTTTATCAAATTTTATTTTTGATTAAAAGTAAAAATATAAATATTTTTTTCTTTCGAATTATAACGAATAAACTAACTATGATTAACTATTTCAATTACATCAACGATATAACAAAAAAATATAATAAAATTTTATTTTTTTAATGACATTAACAACAATCTTTGGTATACAAAAAGTTGTTTAAAGGTATGATTAAGATAATAAAAAAGTAAGTTTAAATATACTCATCTAGTTTGTTACACTTTTTAAAAGATAAAGGAATAAAAATTTGAGATATATTTATACTCATATCGTTCTTGTTACATTTTTTTAAATATTTTATTTTATTCTTATCTATTTGTTACATGTATTATTTCATTTGTATTGAAAATTAAGGGCATTTTTGGAAAGAGAAAAAGTCGAGTTCCTGGTTCATTCTTAATTCAATTAGGTCATCTTCAATGGTCTGATTGATTATATTTGATATCGTTAGTCGGTTGGGTCCGTTCTATGAGAATCTTTTTAAGAACTAAGATTCTTATCTATGATGTGTTAACAATGACAAATCAAACTTGAACGAATGTTCAATGATTAATCAAATTGTTCACTGACAAATCAAACTCACAGCTGTTATCCTAACAATTATTAATTAAATCAAATCAAACTTCCGTTATTTGAGAATCTTCTAAGGAATAACTTTCCTTTTCTTAAAATCTTCTAAAGACTATCTTTTGCTCTTTGATAATCTTCTAAAGATTAACTTCCATTCTTTGAGAATATCTCAAATACTAACTTTCGTTCGTTTAAAATCTTCTAAAGACTACTTTTCGTTCTTTGAGAATCTTCTAAAGACTAATTTATGTTCTTTTAGAATCTCCTAAAGATTAACTTCCGTTCTTTGAAAATCTTCAAAAGACTAACTTCCGTTCTTTGAGAATACCCTGAATTTTAAATTCCGTCCTTTAAGAATCTTCTAAAAACTAAAATCCGTTCTCTGAGAATATCCTGATTACTAACTTCCGTTCTTTTAGAATCTTCTAAAGACTAACTTCTGTCATTTGAGAATATTCTAAAGAATATCTTTCGTTCTTTGAGAATCTTTTTAAGACTAATTTTCATTCTTTGAGAATCTTCTAAAGAATAACTTCTGTTCTCTTAGAATCTTCTAAAAACTATCTTTCGTTCTTTGAGAATTTTCTAAAGACTAACTTACGTTCTTTTAGAATCTTCTAAAGATTAATTTCTGGTCCTTGAAAATCTTCAAAAGACTAACTTCCGTTCTTTCAGAATGTCCTGAATACTAACCTCCGTTCTTTAAAAATCTTCTAAAAACTGAGTTTCGTTCATTGAGAATATCCTGAATACTAACTTCCTTCTTCTAGAATCTTCTAAAGAGTAACTTCTGTTCTTTAAAAATCTTCTAAAGAATAACTTTCGTTCTTTTAAAATCTTATTCTTTGAGAATCTTCTAAAGAATAACTTCCGTTCTCTTAGAATCTTCTAAAAACTATCTTTCGTTCTTTGAGAATTTTCTAAAGACTAACTCACGTTTTTTAAAATCTTCTAAAGATTAACTTCTGGTCCTTGAAAATCTTCAAAATACTAACTTCCGTTCTTTCTGAATATCCTGAATACTAACTTCCGTTCTTTAAAAATCTTCTAAAAACAGAGTTCCGTTCATTGAGAATATTCTGAATATTAACTTCCTTCTTTTAGAATCTTCTAAAGAGTAACTTCTGTTCTTTAAGAATCTTCTAAAGAATAACTTTCGTTCTTTTAAAATCTTCTAAAGACTAACAAACTTTTAGAATCTTCCGTTATTTATTTTCCTATATATTATAAATCTTAATTTGTCAAAAAAATAATTAAAAACAATGTTTAATTGTTTATCGACGCCAGTTTGAATTAAAAAACAAGCAACTTACGGTAATCTATATGGTACTCTCTCTGTTTCTTTTTAAGTGTCGTTTGACTATGGATTTAGCGTTCCTATTTAAGTATCCTTTTGATATTTTAAGGGTACAATTTGTTAGGTATACCATTTCTCAATTACTTCAATAAAACTAATTAATGACATCTATTTGAAAAGCTAAAGTTTATTATTTTTAAACAAAATTTGTTTTTTTTTTCAAACAAAGTTTATTTTTTGTTATCTTCAACATTCAAATGTATGTCATACAATGTGAATTTAATATTAAAGAAAAGTTAAATTTTTCTTAACTTTTTAATTTTTCTTTCAAATATTTTTTTCTTAACTTTTGATTAATGTGAAGTTGAGATGATTTTTATTTTGCTTTCATAATTATTAAAAAATATGTGTACAATATCTAGATTATTGATAATTTTTTGTTACGAGAGAGATAAAGTGTGTTAAAAATATAAGAATTTGTTGAGGAAATTAACAATTGTTTGTTTATAAGGAAAGATAACACATAAACTTATTGAACAGAGAAAATGTGTAAAAATAAAATAAAATATATTGGTGGATTAACACGAGGGTATAATAGAAAAAAACATGCAAAAATACATATTTCTTCAATTTTGTGTTACTATTCTAAAACGATACATATAAAAAAATGGAGGGTGTAGTAAATATTAAACTAAGAATTGATTTATTTTTAAAACATAGTTAATATATATTAATAAAAGAACGGAGAGTGCAGTATATATTAAACTAAGAATTAATTTATTTTTATCTGAATATTGTTAATATATTAATATAAATAGTTGGAAATACTTAACATCTTCAACAAACCAAGAAAAAGAGGATAGATGCCAAATATGAATCACCTAAACTGACCTTTGCATTCAACACGAATTACCTAATTGTTATAATACTCATTACCACTAGAGCAGCTAATCTAAGTAAATTAACATACAGTAAGTTAAAAAAAAAAAAGTTATAATGCATCACGCACCGTAGGAGACCCATTGATGCTACATATGGGAAACGACGCGCTGAACATCTCCCTCTTCTGCATACATTTTTTTCTTTTCTCCCCTAATAGACATTTTTTTACTATATTCCTTCCTTCTTTTTTTTTACCAGAATACCCCTCCGTTTTCACTATCATTTTTTGGAAAACTCTCCCCTAATAGATATCTTTACTATACCCCTTCCTTCTTTTTTTTACCAGAATACCCCTCCGTTTTCACTATCATTTTTTGGAAAACTTTCTTTAATTTTATCGTTTTTAAAATTTAAAGTAGTATTAAGTATTATTTTGTCAAATTATATTTAACTATTCATATGAAATAGATAATAATAAATAATTATGAATAATATAGATATATGTCAAATAGTTATACTAAAAATAGTAAAATAATCGATTTCCTTGGAATTAAATATGTTACTATAGTTGTTATAAAATTATATAACTTGAATTTCAGTGTATATAAAATTTTTCTTCCACTTTGAGTTCTCATAAATATTTTTGTCAATATTTTAGTATTGTTAAAAATTAAAATAAACTAAGATCTTATCATAATATTGTCAAACTTTGCATATACGATCTCTTTGTTCGGATAGTAATCTATGCAAAATTAAATTTTACGTTTAGATTTCTGTTATTTTGATTTATTGAAATCCAAACGTTTAAAAAATTTATATTTAATCCATCTCTAGTTACAAAATTTAAGTTATTGGTGCAATATGTGTATGTTTGTCTAGAAACATCTTCATAAAATCATTTAATAATTCAAAGAATAGACGAGTTGACTTAAGAGATAAGTTCGTTGACGGAAAAATTGACTTTTTTTAACCGTTGACGGAAAATATTTTATAAATTAAAAGTCAATTTTTTTATATAGATTATATAGAATTAAAAATAAAAATTTAAAATTTTATATGGAGTAAAAATATATTTAATCTATCCATATAATTAGACTCAATTACACAAAAAATAATAATTAAACTCAAATGGGTAATGAGCTCCACCGAAAACAAATTGTTTAGAAGAAACATAGTTCTATTCTTAAGTAGATTAATTTTTTGGCTGAACTAGCATTTTATTTACAAAATGGAGGGTTAACACAAAAAGTTAATATAATTAATGTAAAATTGATTAAATAAAAATAGAAAATTAAAAAAGAAGAGAATAAAAAATAAGAATTAGGCGTGTGCAATGTGTGCATATTTTCCTAGTGGGACAAAGACGCGACGACCCGAATGCGCGAACGAAATCTTTTTGTCGTGAATCTCAATTTTTATCCTTTTCTTTATTATTATATAAATGAATCTCTATCTTCTTCTTTTCACTTTCATTCATTTTCATTTTCAGTTTAACCAAAAAAAAAACATCATCATGGAACAACAACAATTGAACTTAGATTTGACTTTAGCCTCTGTTCCAAAAACCGTTTCTCATTTCCTCAACAACGTTGTTCAAACCAAAGACATGTCTCAGAAACTTTCAATGCTTGATGACTTAGTTCATAGCCTGGAAGAAGAAATGAAGAAAGTTCTTGCTTTCAAACGTGAACTACCACTTTCCATACTCCTCCTTAATGATGGTAATTAATCTGTTACTTAATTTTTTGTGTTGATTATTGTCTTTTGGATTTAACCTTTTTTTTTTTTTGTTAATTGATGTAGCTATAGCAAGATTGAATGATGAGAAAGAAAAGGTTGGGTTGATGAAAATGGATGATTTGAAAGAAAACTGTGATAATAAGAAGAATTGGATGAGTTCAGCTCAGCTATGGACTAATCAAACAAAATCGGTAATCTTAATATTTTATAAATTAGTAAATTCCCCTTTTTTTAATTGTGATTTTGTTTTAATTGAAGTGAGATTTGAGATAAATTTTTTATTTTGTAGAAGAATGAAGGTGATGATGATAGGATTTTGTTAGAGAAGGCTAATGTTGGAGGGGTATTTATGGGATTTAATGAAAATCTGTTGAAGGAGGTTTCACAAGCTAAGAGCTTCAGTTTGGTGTCTGAAGTGAGTCATGGAAATTCTAAGAGTGGTGGTGGAAGTTCTGGATCGTCTTTGTTGCGTGTTGAGATACAGAATCAACCTCAGCCGCCGCAACCTTTGCAGCAGAGTTCCAGGAAACAAAGGAGGTGCTGGTCATCGGAGCTTCATCGCCGATTTGTTGATGCACTTCAACAGCTTGGTGGAGCACATGGTAAATTGTTTGTGTTCAGACTTCAGATTGTTTTTATTGTTAATTAGTCGTGTTATGTGAGTCTTGAATTATTATGGTGTAGGAATTTTCTTAGTCTCTATTTTGTTTTGGATTTAGGAATAGAATTGATTCTCTGATTTGGAATTGAAGTTGCTGGTCTTATATTGGGTGGGGGGAGTAATCTGGATTACTTGCAGTTAGGAAATATGTGGATTATGTTTAGTTGATTGATCTTAGTCGTTGGATGGAGATCAGATGATTCTACATACATGTAAAATGGTTCAAGTTGAAATCCAAGTCGTCTGATCTGCATCTTACAATCGAGGCAACAACTACAGGAATCCAATTCTTGTGCATAGGGATCAAGATTACATGTAGTTAGGGATTAGTATAGTCACAACTCACATAGTTGTTATAACTTAGAATTGTTTGATTAAAATTGGACGGTTTTATCTTGCTGACTGCAAGAATTTCTGACTATATATAGGGTGTGTATGAGCCTAACTGGTTTTCTTTTTTGTAGCAGCCACTCCTAAGCAAATTAGGGAAAAGATGCAAGTGGATGGATTAACAAATGATGAAGTGAAAAGCCATTTGCAAGTGAGTGAGAGAATTTTATTTCAGAACCTAAACCATCCATGATTAATATCAATATTAGTTTCTGCATATTTGTATCGTTTATTGATCATTATGCCATGTCAAACAATTTATGTAGTGCATTTGTATGGTTATGCAGAAGTATAGGCTTCATGTTAGAAGATTCCCAGTTTCTTCAATCCAGGAGGCTAATAAGTTAGCCTTATATATGGCTCAAGATCAATGTGAAGATATATCGAAGGGAAACTTCTCCGAGTCTGTTTCTCCACAGGGTCCTCTTACTCCTCTTCTCCTTGGTGGATCTGTTCATGGTCTCTCAAGCCATGGAAGAAACAGTATTGATGCAGAAGATGAACAATCAGATTGCAGGAATTGGAAAAGTGATCAGGAGCAGCAACATGAAGCTGAATAAATAATCAAAGCCTCTAAATTTTGCTGAGTGCTGACAATATTACAATAAATTAAAACATATAGATGAAGAATGAGAACTTAACATAAAGATAATATATTATATATCTAACAAAGAGAACTATAGAGAGATGAAGTTTTATGCCATAGTGATTTTGTTTTTCATAATTATGCTATGGTTATTTTAGACTGTCGTGGAAAGAGCTGCTGATATATTTTGCAGATTTTTTCCTATCTGATATCGAAGGAGGTTTTTGTTATAACCAGTACAGTTGCATGTAACTGTATTTTATCTATAGTAAAATAGTCATTGATGAATTCTCATGTATGATATTTGCTTCGATTTCTTATGATGTTGTTTGGCTTTTAGATATTGAATTTGTGCAAATGGCACAGCACATAGTATGGAATCCACCTAAAAAAATTCCATTTTGGATGTTGTGTTTATTTGAGTAACACTTCGAAAAGGTTCATTGTGTGGACAAAATACTAGTGTTGTTCTCAGCCATCCATCCATGTGCTAGGCTTCTAGCCATATCTTCAGGTTTATTTTGGGATATCTCGATTTGAACATGATGGAGTACAAGCTTTTCTGCTTCATTGATCATAAAGTGCAAAATCTGTCTGGTACCCTATTCTTGATAGCATTAGAATATTGACAGATATTGTGCCTGAATTTTATCGAAATCAATGTGCTTTTGAGCATTTTGGCTGGATCTTATTAAGGATGACACATAAAGTGGATTAGATAGAATATTTAACGGTTGTCAATTTTTTCTGTGTTAAATAGTCTAGCAGCTAAATTTACACATACAAAATGAGAAGGTATTGTTCTCAAAAAAAATAAAAATGAGAAGGTATTGTGGTCCAAACGAGGGATCCATCATGTGAAATGTCTATGAGTCTATCCAATCTTGCCCTAAAAATATCTCACAAACTTGGCCAACCCAAAAGGCTACTAAAACAAGGGCTTTTAGCTTTTTTCACTTGAATCAAAACTAACTCATCCCAAAATTTGGTTGGTTCACTCTTGAATGGTCGTGCAACTTGCATTAGTTTAGTTTTAGCTGTCCATTTTCCCCCTTTCCTCTATCATCTTATTAGTGGATGTTCTTGAGTTTGGGACTGCTAATTTTTTTTGTTAGTTAGTTCAATAGTTATAAATTCACCTCTTAGAGTGAATAAATGGTATGTTCGGGATTCAAACCCCAACTTTTATATATATTATACAATATCCCTACTAACTGAGTTAAGTTCATGGATGACGTTTGAGATTGTTGTTGCTCCTTTTATGTGTGGGAATAATCCACGTTAAAACAACTGAAGAATGATTTTAAGATGAGTTTAGAGCGAAAAATAGTTAGTCAAATTGGCAGATAGACGTTTAAAGGTTAGCTTGATTCAAAGCTTAATACAATTCTCGACAATGAGGCATCAAACACACATTCTTTGTTGATAGTCCTAGAAATTTGTGGAGAAAATAAAAGGAGGAAGAGAACCACAACTTTTTTTTTTTGTTTTAAGTATTATTTTCTTTTTAAATTGAATAACATTTGATTAGAGAAAAATTAAAAAGATAAAAAGAATATGTAAGACGAACAATTAAAGCCAATACTTCCAAATTGGGGGAAACAAGTAAGGGTGAGATGGAAAGAAGAAAATAACATGACTTTGTTTTTTAAAGAGAGAAAATAACATGACTTAATATCTCCAAACTCCAATCATTAGTTGGTTAATTGTACAATGTTTGATTGGTATTGGGTTTTGTTTTTATTTCATCATTATAACATTATTATTTTTTAGTTTTTATTGCTCATCGCGTGTATATAAATAATTTTTTTTATACTATTAATTAAATTGTACCAAAAAATACTATTGATAAAATAATATCTGTATTTCTTGATATTTTTAACTTTGATTTTCATTGTTCCCTCAAAAAAAAAAACTTTGATTTTCATTGAATATTTTTTTCTTTTCCCTTTTATTTCTTCATTTTTTGACCATATCAAAATTTTGAGATACTTACAGCATTTTATAAATATATATATATATATATATATGTTTGTTTTTTTTTATTTTTAAAATATACATCTCTCTTTTATCTCATCATCTCCTTTCATTTTAAATTTTAAACCAATCAACAATCAAATAATGTAATGACTGAAATACCCTCATTTATGATAAAATTTAAGTTTAAATATGTTTTTTTTTATCCTTATAGATATACAAACTTTTCATTTTAATCCCCCTGAAATTTTTGTTAGACTTTTAGTCTCATAAAAGCTTTTCATCACTACTTTTGATCCATATTTTTTAGTCAATTTATGTTTTGCAATCATATGTTTTAATAAATTTTTTCAGAATGGGTAGATTAATAATTCATATTTAATTCATGTTTTGTTAAAAAAAAATTAAGTTTTTTTAGGAGAGATATTGTACACATTCCAAGGAAATTTCATTAAAAAATATAAAGTTTAAACAAAAATTGACTAAAAAATAAGACTTAAAAGTAGTGGTGAAAAACTTTTATGGATTAAAAGTTTAACAACAATTTAAGCAGACAATTAAGCTCAAATAGTTAATAAACTTCTCAAAAAAGAATCGTTCCAAACAATTTTTGACTAAATTATGATCGAACTTCGGATTATTAGAGCTCTTGAGAACTGCATAGTTAACGGAAATAAAACGTAAAATATACTTCCTCCGTTCCTAAATATAAACAAATTTTACTTTTTAGGAACGGAGGGATTATAAACAAAAAATCAAATTTGCTTATATTTAGGAACGGAGGGATTATTAACTATTAAATTTACACATATATCCTCATAACCCCTAGCCCCGTTCAAAGCTTCTTGCCCTGCAAACTCGCACCGGTACCGACCACCGACTACCAGACGCGACACCGATCACCGGCACTCTCCACTTCTGCTCGTGCTCCGCCGCAGCCACTAACTTTGCTCTGCGAGAGCTTTTTTGCTTAGCCTAAGGTGAACTTTTAACTTTGCGTGCAATGCTAAATTTCGAAATAAACAATTTTTTTTTGCTTTGAGAAGAAATTAATGCGATTATGCTACTTTGAAACTGTTGTAGATAGCGAAAATGAAAGAAATTGTAACAATCCAAGTTGGTGATTATGCCAACTATGTTGGCTCTCACTTCTGGAACTTTCAGGTTTCACTCTCCCCTTCTCTACCTTTCTTTATATTCTTTTTTTATGATTACAATGCCATTAATTTATTCAATTCACATTTTCTTTGCTTTGTTTATTTGTTTCAAATTGTAACCAATTGTTCAAAATGTTTCTTTTAGTTTTTTCAGTAAGCATTTTTCGTGTTTTTTTTTGTATGACTGTGATGACTATGTGATGATTAATTTGTGTTGAATTTTTAGGATGAGTTGATTGGGTTGGCTGGAGATCCACAATCTGATTCAGTGTTCAAGAATCATGATCTTAACATGGATGTGCTTTATCGTACTGGTCAGACACTACAGGTGCAATTTTCTCTACTTTTAACTATTTCGAGAGAAAAAAAAGATCTTGCATGTTATTACAAGTCTCTTGTGGTTTACCTCGAGTGATTGATGAACTTTAGTTATGGTCAAACAATCGGGAGCAACCGAGTTTGATCTTTGTCTCGAACAATCATTGATCAGACTTTACTTATTTCAGGGATGAACTCCATAGGCCCCCCTTTCCCATGAGAACAGGAGGTTTAAGGCCAAAAGAAAAGCCTTTTGGTGCAAGATGGAATATGATCTTGTATGTGGCCTTATCTAGTTGGTCTGTTGCTTATGGTTCTAGATTGAGGTTGCGATTGCGCATTGAACCTTGTTATTGCGGCAAATACAAAGAAATGTAATCGATACACCCACAATCGAGTCTGCACGACGTTGTGGAGACCTCTAAAACCTTTATATTGCTGATGCAGATCATAATTTAGAATTATTGCTTCCATGTGTCATGTCCTTGTTCACCAATGCAAACTTTAAGCATCGGTTACTTAGGTTATTTTAAGTGTTAATTATACTTGAATGTGGAATGACTTTTTTATTTATTAGTAGTGACTAGTGAAAATGGCGACAGATGATCTGAGTTTATTGATTAGAAGCATCAGGTGTTCTATTTATGCTTATACCATCTTTCTTAAATGTATGCAGGGCATCGATACATACACTCCTCGCCTACTCTCAATAAACATGAGAGGTATTCAAATGTATCTTTTGTCAGTTATTTTGGTTCTTAAATGTGTCTTTAGTTACTTAATTTAGTCTTCAAATGTGTTTTTTGTTTGTCAATTTAATCCATAAAATTAATAACAAAAAACGCACTTGGAGATGTGTTTGTAAGTTTTATACATTAAGGGACTATAGTAACATCACATATGGAAGAGTTTTCTCTGCTATGAATTCTATCAAGAATCAAATATACTCATACAAAATTGCATGAGAGATGAAATAGTTAAATGATTGTTTAGTTATTTAAATAGAGATAAACATTTTTGTTGGCATTGTAAATGAGAAAATCGTTCAATGTTTTCAAAATATTAAAATTCGTAGAGAACAATTATAACGTGTACTTATTCTTTTAAAAGGAAAATGTTTTATATAATTAATGCTACAAATTGATATATATGGTGGCCCCTACTCAAAATTTATTTCCCTGAGGGATAGTATTACATTCTCCTGAACCAACAACAGAAGTATTGGTAAAAAATCACAGTACTAGTATGTAGTAGGACCTATTTCATTGGTTCAAAGGTTCAGTGATGTTGCGAAACCAATTAACTGTTTTTTTTTTTTTTTTTGGAGATAGAAATCAGATGAGTTTGTTAAGTTGATGGGAAAATGGTAAACAATATAAACAAGAGGACTGGCTATATTATATTTATAACTTACAATGCCAAAAGCAGAAGACAACTTAATCTGTAATTGCAAAAGATAATTTACTATATCTTGGTAGTAAATGGTACATTTTTGAGATTGTTGACTTTTCACTGAAGACAATTCCAGACTTTTGCTTTTGACATGATTCCCACATATTTAAGATTTTTATGCAACATTGCTTGCCTTTTCTACCTTTGTGGAGTTAAATTAAATACAATATCTTGCCTATCTGGTGTCTCCTTTTCGGATGTCAGTTTTTATCTCAAATAAAATCCTTGCGATTTCCATTTGTTCTGTCTTCTACTGATCGCATGATGATAGTATGTATCACTGTAAACATATTTTAGTATCAGATTAATTGTATAATCTCTTCTCCGTTTTCCTTTCAAGTGCAAATATCATTCCTTCTTCCCTCATTGTAATCTATTTTTCCAAATCTGTTAACCTTTTCAGGATCCCTTGGATCCATGAGCTCACGCGGTACACTGTATAAGGAGGCTGCTCCCGCAACATCAGACGTTTTCACATGGTGAGAGCCTTTTCAGCTTATGCTTTTATAATGACAAATGATATTGAGTAGAAAAACTGTCGAGGATTGAGGGAGGAACTCTAACATTGACATTCTTGTGGAGATTGATTTTTGTTGTACAAATTTTCTCTCTAGATTATTAGCTTTAAGAAAATTGGCGATTTCTTTTGTAAATATTAGCAATATTGAGACATGTTTAAGGTTAGTGAATAGGTTTTATATATGCAATACCTGATTACTGTAATAGAGAAGTCAGATCTCGCTACAGATGCACTTAAGAAAACTGAGATTTAAGAGTATGCATAAAATTAAAAATGGTCTGTTTTCCACTTGCAGAATCCGTTTAGTCGTATCTTTTTACTGTTGGACATCAAACCTACGTCATCAGCTATGTCTTCATAGTCTCTTGGTTTAAAAAGTATGTTCAAATGTGTCTAATGTCCATAGACCTATGTGCAGGACTGGTGGAGTTTCCACCCAAGCCTCTGAACCTCAGAAAAAAAATTTGTTCCTACAAAGCCTTTATGAAGAAGAAAACCAAAATACGGTAAATGAGACAAGTGGTTCTCCAAGCGAGTACCAGGATAGGGATATAACTGAGAGTCTAGAAAATGGAGTTCAGTTTTGGACAGATTACTCAAAAGTACATTTCCACCCCCAAAGTCTATATGAATTAAATGGAGTTTGGACAGATGTTGGCGATTTCGACAATTATGGAATTGGAAGGGATTCTTTTGCATGGGCTTCACAAGGGGAAGAAATTAGTGATAGGCTTCGTTTTTTTGTTGAAGAATGTGACCATATACAGGTAACTAAATTTTATTTTTTTGATATAGGAGTTGATTTGGGGAATAGTTATCACGTATTTTTACCTGTCACTCTTGTAATGAAACAATGAATTTGTGCAATATCTTAAAGCATCTGGTTTTTCTGTAAGTTTTCATTTTTTGGTCAATTTTTGTTCCTTTTTTCATTTTCTCAAGGGTCCTAAAAATATGCTTATGCCTTGAATATAGGTAATAGTGCTTGTATTTAATGTACCAAATTAATTATTTCTATGCATTTTATTTTACAACGAACTAAGTATTTCATAAGCTTATTTAGAACCTGTTAATTGAAGTACGGTATCCGTATTTCTGTAAAAGCTACTGTAAACTGACATGGTAACATTACAACATCACATTCCACAAACCTATTTGTTTGTTTATCTTTGTCTACTTCAGTGTGATATCTATATATTAATGGTACTATTGATATGCTAACAAAACATATGGTGTTTTGATCTTAGCCATAGCCTTTAAAAAGTAATTCAGTTTGGTATGACATTCCTTGAACAATCATTCTTTAAAATTTGGCAGGGATTTCAATTTGTAGTTGATGACTCTGGTGGTTTCTCGTCCGTGGCTTCTGAATTTTTAGAGAACATTGTGGATGAATATACAAACACTCCTGTCATGCTGTATACTGTCCGTGGTTCTGGTCCAAAGGCACGTCTTCAGAGCCGCAACCGTAAAATTCTAGAGGACCTTCATGATGCTATATCATTTTCAAGACTATCATCCTATTGTAAACTTATTGTACCTGTTGGCCTGCCCTCCTTAAGTAAGTGTAATAATTTTGTCATGTAGAGTTTATCATCAGACTATCAGTTTCAATATTCAATATCCATATTTGATAATAGGCTGCAATTAATGATGTTTAAGATGCTGACACTTAAATGGTTACGTGGGATTGATGGCCTTAAATTCCTTTGTTGTAATCTATTCTAATATTAATGCGGTTTTCTCACTGATGTCAAATGTATTGTTGTTGGCTCATTGATACATATATTCTAGACTCCAAATCTCTTATTCAATTATACCAAACCTTCTTTTGATGTTTTTATTCTGGTCTTAAGTTTCCTTTTTCATTGAATTTCACAGGTAAAGCTTCCAAATTCCTCCATATTGAAGATGAGAAACATTACCACTCAAGTGCAGTTTATGCTGCTGCACTACACTCCATTAGTCTTCCCTTCCGAATGGCACCAGTTGGGCCTACTGCAGATGCATGTTCTGTTTCTGGGGCTTTGGATTTTCATGGACTTATACAAATGTTATCAGGGCAAGGACGACAGAATATGGTATCAAATCTGGATGTTGCCATGCCAACACCTGCTTTAACAGGTACATTTGAATAATTTGAGTTAATCTTGATAAGATATGTATTTGATTGGTCTTTTTGTTGAAATTCAGGAGGACAAAATGAACTGTGTTTGTTAGAAAACTTTAAGCCGTTGACCCCAATGATTTCTGAGGATGGTGAAGACTTACAGGCAATTGAACACTTGACAGTCCATGGAGCTCTTGCATCAGGTATTTTGCATTGAGATTTATTAATGTTTTTTTCCCTTGTATCCTCTTGTCTTGGGTTTCTAAACTTAAAGATTATTCTCCACATCAATGATCTTACCCTGTATCTAATAAGCACACCAACCAACCGATCAAAGCATTTTCCCACTAAATGATCTGTTACATTGATCAAACGGCACCACAATATCTTATCACTGGTCATGTTTAGTGATAGCCTGTATCAAATATGCATAATGGTTTAAATTAAATAGTAGATTCTTTGGATTTCAAATCAACTTTACTGTTCCGAGTAGGATCATGGTGAAAACGATATATTTAGGATATCTGTAATTCTGTATTTAGCAGTCTGTGAAGCACTGGAGGTTGCAAAGTAAAATGTCTCTGTATTAAGCAACAACCATGTCTTATGTCACTAGGTGAGTTTGGCTACATGGATCAGAAGACACTAATTCCCCATCCTGAATTAAATAAAAAATAGACCACTTACCTCTAAAATCTAAATCTAAATCTCTCTTGACGTTTTGACCTAAAATTTTTCTTGGTCTTTCTCTATCTCAAACTATTAGACTATCCTTCATCTAGTCAACCCCACTAACTGGTACATTTATGGATATCTTCATACATCCAAAAGAAGAAATAGAAATGAAAAAGATATACAGTACATGTTTTATACATCTGAGAAGATTACAATTATGTTAATATATGTTTAATGAAAGACAACTCCCTTCTGTAAAAAAAAAACAAAAGAAAGGCAACTCCCAAATTCTAGTCTATAATAAAATGCTTAATAATATGATGGGTACCAGACAGTGAGGTAAAACAGAAGAATGTAATTCAGTGTATTAGATGAAATATTCAGTCCTGTATGACAGGGATTGCAGGATCTTGTTTCTGAAATACACAACAGGAAATGCAAAAGCAATAAAAGAAAATAGTCTAGGCAATGTGAGAGTTCTTAGTGTTTCCGTACTCGCTGGAAGTCCAAATTAACTCCAACCTACCCTCCATAATCCCCCACTCTCACACAATGTTTATAACCAACGGAATGATTACAATTTTAACTTGTCTGAAGATGCTAAACTTGTGCAAATTTTATGAATAGTATATTCTTCCCAAGCTTGGCGCAACTGGTAAAGTTGTTGTCATGTGACTGGAAGGTCACTGGTTCAAGTCTTGGAAACAACCTCTTGTGTAAAAAACAGGGTAAGGCTGCGTACAATACACCGAATGGTGGGACCCCTTCCCGGACCCTGCGTATGCGGGAGCTTTAGTGCACCGGGTTGCCCTTGCCCTTTTATATTCTTCCCAAGCTTAAATGTGTGAAGTGGTCTGTTGTAATTATCAAATTGATTTGTCTTCATTATTTGGTTAATTTTTCTTCTTCTGTTTGTTCCCAAGTTTTGTTTTCTGCATGATATTTTCTTCTCAACCCCTTTGCTGTTTTTGTTCAGTAGAAGGTCGTCGTGCTTCTGTTTGTGAAGTAAAAGATGCAGTTGATGCTGCTTATCAATGTGCCAATGCAAGGCCGTTGTTCAGCCATCTATCTGTTGCTCGTTGTCCCCTGCCTATTCCCTTGCCATTTCCATCAATCTTTGGAAACCAGGTTGGCAAGTACGGTGAATTAATGAGCGACCAACTGACTAATTCTTCATCAAAAGGATCCCTTGACGTCCATTCCATTCCCATGGCTGCCAGATTACGTTCCAGCAGCGCTGTCTTGCCACTTTTGGAGTATAACCTGCAAAATCTTCACCGGTATGCAATTACACGAGGAGCCGCTGGGGCAGAGTTACTTAGGGGTTGGGGCTTCGGAAAAGAAGAATTGGTGGAAATGCAGGAGATGTTGTCTAAAATGGTTGCCACATTGTGTCCTCCTGAGTTGTTATCTGATTCAGATTAGAATGCGTACATTGTTCTTGGTTCCAAAAACAAGAAGCGGGGGAACATTTGTAAGGTACTGTGACAAATTTGACCAATGCTTCAGGGTTCTTGTTGCTTAATGCTCCCCACCTACATGGTTGATTTTAGTTTTCTTTAGTAAGTGATGTAATTATGACAAGAAGTGTCATAAGAATGGCATTGGCGGTTTTCTTGTTTCCCCTACTCGGGTGCTTTGCTCTATGACTCCCTGCTGATCTATGGAGCCTTGCCCGTGTGGTTAACCTTGCCTGGCATTCAACAGAAGCTGGTTCTAGGTGGTTATCAAATTTTTGCAATTTCCTCTCAACAAAACTTACACGAGCCTCCTCATTTGCTGGTTAAAGGACATAAGCTCATGCTGGGTCTGCATGTGTTTTCGGACTTATTAATTGTTATTTCCAATGTGTTATATTATCAATATCAATGACAATGTGCTGGAACTGAGTTTTCAAGAGAAAAGTCCTTGGTCTTTTTTTTGGTCTCTGACCCGGTTTTGCAGTAAAAGAAAGACACCTAATTTAATTATTATATTATACTAGAGGTGTCAATAGAGCCTCAAATTTCAAAGCTCACTCAAAAAAGCCCCCACCAAGCCCACTAAATTAAAGCCCCCTAATTCTCAAAATTATTTGGGGGCTAAGCCCACTATAAAATCAATTTATTTGTGGGCCTAAAAAAGCCTCATATTAATTATTTCAAGTTCTTTTGGGTAAAAAAAAGTTTTTTTTTTTTTTTTTTTGGTAAAAAAAAAGTTTTTTTTTCGGTAAAATTTCTTTTTATAGACATTTCGGGGCTTGGGGCCTTTAGATTTTTTTATTTGTGGGCTTGCATAAATGTGAAACATCTATACCTTCACCCCTACATTCTACTTGAAGTGCCTATTTTACCCTTCTAAATAAAATTAAAACACACAAATTTTTTCCAGTTCACCCTATCCCAACTACAACGCTACCGGAAAACACTTTCAAAGTTTTTCGAACAATACCCTGTCTCTAGTTCATGTTCAGATCATCCATAACCTGTGAGTATTCGTGTCCAAAATCATCACGGTAACTGATCGTCGTAATCAATTAATACATCGATTCAGATTTGGTTAATTTTTCTTTGCCTTTTGATTTGTATCCATTTCTACAATTTTGATCTATAACCATGTTTTCGGATTTCGGTTTCGAAACACGCATTCTTAGATATGCGGTTTACTGGTGTGACAATGTTTTGCAGAAATGATATACCATATGTTCTGGTTTATGAAGTCCACCGCCAATGTTCTTTCAATTTGTTGTTATATTTTTAATTTTTTATTCATAGTGCTACGATGCATTATTGCTGGTGAAGATTGTAAAATCAACTATAGTTTGATGGCATTAAGAGTCAAAGATTGGGTTCAATGGTATGAAGGATTTAAAATAATGAATTAACAAATTTTCAGAATTGTTCATCATTTAATATAATGATTTTACAAATTCGTGGAAAACAAATTTAGATATCGAAAATGATCGAAAAAGGTTTTTGGTAAATACATATTAGATTGTCATGTAGGGGTGAACTCATCCCGTTTGGAAAAATATTGAAAGTGATGGTGAAAAAAAAAATGTAAATGTTAAATTACAAAAGGGTAATAATGGATTTTTTTATAATTTGTAGGGGTGAAAGTATAATTGTTGGGGTATAGGGTAAAACCTCCTGTGAATTTTCAAACCCCCTTACTATATGGGCTGGGGCCAAAACTTCAAGGCCCCATGATATTGACACCTCTATATTATACACTGCAGTTTTCTATCTTCAATTTTTTTGAGTACATGTTTTTTATATATTATTCCTCAATTATGGGGCTCTATTTGGGAGGCTAACGTCTCATGGCACATGATTTGTATACATGGTCTTCCTAACGAGTGCCTTTAGGGCATTTATTAAGGATTCAAAAATAAAAATAATTTATAAATTTGATGTAGAAAGTTGTTTTTTAAACTTTCAATGTGTTTGAATGCATCATTCTCAAAATAGATTTCTTTCTTAGACTAATTAGCAAATGCCTAAGTGTACTTGTTAACATTTCCCTGTCATTAGTTTTAAATCGAATATAAAACTACTTTAAAAAGTATATTAAGTTACAAAACAGGCGGTTATATTATGGGTTAAAATAATGTACGAAGGAAAAAACTTGATTTATTTGTAAGTTATCCTACGCTTGTTGCAATGTTATTATCTGTTTTATGATTCAGTGTGACTCTAGTATGGTTGTGGCTGCTTATAAAAATATCAATATCGTCCATTGAAAGCTTGAGCATAGATGGTCCAACTGTTTGAAGCTTAATTTTTGTGTACATCTATAGAAGTTAATATTTGTGCAGATAGATCGGTTAACTTTTAGTGTTTCCAGTCATGACTTTGTTCGGTGGAACTTCATTCCTCTCTTTATCTACTTGATGCGCATGAGTTTTGGTTTACGTCTCCATGGTTTGTAATTTCTCCTTTTTTATTCAATAAAAAAGATTGGTTGGTGGTTTTGTATTAGATCAATGGTGCCACATGATTGTCCTTGTCTAACTGATTTATGTTCGCAGTGCCAACATAGTGGAACGACTTAACACTTCTAATAGTGTCTCTAGCTATCTTACATTACTCTAACCAGAAGACTAAACTTGAATTTTATAAACGTTGGTCTTAATAAAAAAATTGAAGATAGATTTTTTTTTATTTATCATAAAGGTCTAATTAAGCTCATTGTATAAAGCTTAGTCTTAACCATTACATCCAAGCACACTTCTTGTCGAATAAAATTAGGTATATAGATATGAGCAGTGTTATTTGAACAATCATTTGGTTGACAACTTTTGGTACAACCACAATTTACAAAGGAAAAGTAGATATTTGCACGAAAGCCAAAACAATAGAGAGATAAAGTAAAAAGTAATATGAGTATGAGAGAGAAAGTTGTTACAAAATGGATGTTCAAATATCATTTATCTATAGATATTGACATGTATTAAATAATTGCATAATCTCATAAAATCCCAAAAAAAAAAGTCATAAAATTAAATTACTAAAATGAGTCTTAAAAAAGGGACATATGAATAGTGAGTTGTATCCTAGCAGAGCCGATCTAAGGGGGTTGCCACTAAATGGGTTTTAGGCCCCCGAGTTTTTTAGGCCTCGTATTAGACCTCATATTTTTATCTTTGAAAATATTTTCGTACGTCAAATTTTATAAACATGTTCACTCGAAGTTTAAGTGATATGCAAATGAAGAGTCATAGTTCATGTTGTAAGTTCAATTTAAATGCTAGGTATTTTATTGGTTATTTAAAACTTAAATTCTTTTTGCCTTCAGATTCCTATCAATCAAATCCGTTGTAGGTAGTTCTAAATATATTAAGACAAGTATTGCGTAATTAAAATTTATAAAAGTAATTTTTTTTTTGAAGAAGCTACTAAACAAACCCCCTCAAAATGGCACAAGAGAGAATCGAACCTGAGACCTTGAGGAGGACCACACTCCCAGGTTCCAAGCCAATACCACTAGGCCAACCCAAATGGGTTTATAAAAGTAAAAAATTAATTTATATTTATATCATTTAAATATTATTTTGTTATTTTATGATCTCTAACAATTGGTAAATAATGTTTATATTAAATATTATTTTCAAACACACACGCATGCGCGATATATATATATAGATGAAGAGAGAAGGCAGATAGGGATGGAAAAGCAGATGAGAAGAGACGGGGAGAGAGAACAAATATGAGAAATGAGAAAATAACAAGTAAATGACACATGACTCACGTAATTTTGTTTTAATCTCATCCTTCCACTTTAATCTAATGCCTATTATTTATTTCTATCATTCTCACGTAAAATAACCATTCTCACTTGATATGCCCCCCTTATATATATATATATATATATATATATTAAAAAGGTCGCCTACCAATGGAGTTGATTATAGCGAAAGAGGATATCCTCTTACAATGTGACAAACCAAAGTTTAATTTCTAGCTTACAAAATACTCATA
>Ga0228711_1003883_pt1 | contig 23196 bp, 15 predicted proteins | sample MedpolnodulmetaG_2_FD_177996 | JGI IMG/M metagenome (GOLD analysis project Ga0228711, IMG submission 177996) | Root nodule microbial communities from Medicago polymorpha collected in Santa Monica, California, United States - brown nodules | ecosystem: Host-associated > Plants > Roots > Nodule...
CACATTTCATGCTACTGCTAGTGGAATTCTGTTATTCTCCTTGCATTCCTATCTCCTAGTGCTTGGGCTGAGCTGTCCTGGTAGTGTCATAATCCTGCAGATATTTTGGAGCTGTAGTCTTCCTTTTAGGCCTCTCATTAATGGGCTGCAAGGGTTGTTCCACTTCCTTGCTAAGGGTACCCGTCCCAACATCCCTCATGCCATCAAAAACCACCTTGTCCTCAAGGTGATACTTTTCTTTCAGCTGTTCCCAATCTTCCCAAGTACTGTCATCAGGAGTCAGTCCTTCCCATTGAACTAGTGCCTCCAAGCGGGGTGCATCCCCTTCAGTCCACCTTGTGTTGAAGATAACCAAAGGTTGTGGATCCTGAATTCGAACAGCTGGTATGTCTGGCACCCTTATGTTATTAGCATCACCATGAAATGGTTTGAGAATCGAGCAGTGGAAAACTGGATGAATGCGGGATTCATCTGGTAATTTTAGTTTGAAAGCTACCTTACCAATCTGAGCTATTATCTGAAAAGGACCAAAAAAACGTTTGGCCAGCTTGGAGTAAGGTGCGTCCTTCGCAGTGATTTGGCGGTGAGGGCGGAGCTTCACCATCACCCAATCTCCCACCTGAAAATTAGCATCCCTTCGGTGTGTATCAGCAAAGTTTTTCATGGTTTCTTGCGCCTTCAGAAGTTTCTTGCGCAAACTGTTGAGCATCAATTCCCTGTTACCCATAAAATCATCCACGGCATCAATGGTTGAAGAGCCCTGCAGATATTGAGGAATGCTTGGAGGGGGTTTTCCAAACGTGATCTCAAATGGGGTCTTCCCTGTACCTGAATGTATGGACGTATTGTACGACCATTCTGCCCACATCAGAAATTTGCCCCAAGTTGCCGGCTTAGTGTGCACAAATGCACGCAGAAACTGTTCAATGACTCGGTTAATGACCTCTGTCTGACCGTCGGACTGTGGGTGATAAGAGGAGCTCATCCTAAGTTTCGTACCATTTAACTTGAAAAGCTCCTGCCAGAATCTGCTAATAAACAAGGGATCTCTGTCTGACACCAAACTCTTTGGCATACCGTGAATTTTGCCCGTAATTTCCATGAAGAGTGTTGCAACTTTATGAGCAGTGTAATTAGGTTGCAGCATGCCTAAGTGTACTCCTTTTGAAAATCTATCCACCACCACCTGAATTGTAGTGTGTCCCAAATAAGAGGGAAGTCCCACAATGAAATCAAGAGAGAGATCCTCCCAAGGAGCATGAGGAACTGGTAACGGACAGAGAAGGCCAGCAGGTTTTCGTGCTTCATACTTGGAGTGTTGACAGTCAATACAAGCTGCTACAAAGTTGTGTACATCCGCACAAAATTTTCCCCCAAACGTGCCAACGTCTTATTAATGCCCATATGACCCCCTGTTGGTGTTTTGTGAAATTCTTCAAGTAACACACGAGAGAAAGGCAAACCTTTAGGGAGCCAGATGATGTTTTTATGATAGATGAGGCCGTCATGAATTCGAAAATCAGGGTGTGCTTGTGAGTTTTGCAAGATGGCTTGCTGTTTAGTGACGAATTCAGAATGTTGAAGTAGTTCCTGCTTCAAAGTGTCCAGAAAAGTGAAATGTGGTACTGATATAATCAAATATTCCGCCACTGTCTGCTCTGGAATTCGAGAAAGAGCATCTGCTACAACATTGGTTTTGCCGGAACGATATTGGATAGTGTAGTCATAGCCAATCAATCTAGCTAAATATAGTTGTTGTTCCGGAGTTTGCACCACTTGTGACATTAATTCCTTCAAACTACGGTGGTCGGTAAGGATAACAAATGAGTGCCCCAATAAATATTGTCGCCATTTCTTCACTGCAGCTGTGATAGCAAATAACTCCCTAACGTAAGTGGATGAATTAAGCAATTTGGGACAAAAAGGTTTGCTAAAAAATGCTATGGGATGATTTTGCTGAGATAATACAGCTCCCATGCCAACTCCAGAAGCATCGGTTTCCACGGTGAAGGGTAAAGTGAAATTGGGAAGAATCAGCACGGGCGCTTGACTAAGCACACGTTTGAGAGTGTCAAATGCAAGTTGGGCGTCGTCATTCCATCCAAAACTGTCCTTTTTTAACAAGTGAGTTAGGGGAGCTGCAATTGACGCGTAACCTTGAATGAAGCGCCGATAAAAACCTGTTAAACCCAAGAACCCACGTAGTGCTTTGAGAGTTTTTGGAATTGGCCACTGTTGAATTGCCTCCACTTTAGCTTGAACAGGTTCAACCCCTTTTTCTGAAACCATATGACCTAAATACTCCACTTGTCGTTCGGCAAACAAACACTTGGACTGCTTGAGAAAAAATTGACCTTCCTGAAGTGCATGGAAGGTTTTCTCCAGATGAATCAGATGATCAGAAAGGTTGGTACTGTAAATTAAGATGTCGTCAAAGAACACAATAATGAACTTCCTTAAGTAAGGCATAAACAGTTTATTCATTGTTGCTTGAAAAGACGAGGGAGCGTTACATAAGCCAAAAGGCATGACTTTGAATTCGTAGTGGCCTTGATGTGTTCGGAACGCTGTTTTGCTGATATCAGATTCATTCATCAAAATCTGATGATACCCTTGTAGCAGATCCAGTTTAGAAAACCAAGTCGCACCCCCAAGTTCATCTAAGAGCTCATCAATGGTTGGGATTGGAAAGCGATCCTTCACCGTAATCGCGTTAAGAGCACGATAATCAACACAAAATCTCCATGAACCATCCTTTTTCTTTACCAAAAGAACCGGAGAGGAAAAAGGGCTTGTGCTGGGTCGTATAATGCCATGGTATAACATCTCCGCCACTTGTTTCTCTATTTCTTGTTTCTGAAAATAAGGGTATCGGTATGGACGAACATTAACAGGTTGGCTATTTGGAAGTAGGTGAATGGTATGGTTTGTGTTGCGAGGTGGGGGTAGTGTAGATGGTGGTTGGAAGAGGGGTTTGAATTTCTGGAGGAGTGATGTGGTGTGTGAGTTAAAGGTTTTGGTTGAAGGGGGCTCTGTTGGTAGCACCTGAATGTGGAAGAAAGCACTAGCACCATTTGTGTGTAAAAGGCGCTCAATTTGATGGGCTGAAATAATATGGATACTGCTATCACTTTCTCCTTTTAATTCAACAATTTTCCCAGCTTGCAGAAATTTCATGGTTAAGTCATTATAATCAGTGAGTATAGGGCCAAGTGATTTCATCCATTGAACCCCTAATACAATATCAGCTCCACTAAGGGGTAAGACGTGTAAGTCGACAGTAAATACCTGGTTTTGAACATGAATAGGAACCTGATTGCAAATCTGATGACAATCAATGACGTTTCCGTTCCCCACCATGACGCGTAACGGTCGCGTGGGTTGGGCTTGAAGGCCCAATGACTTAACCAAGCGTTCCTGAATGAAGTTATGAGTGCTGCCCCCATCAATTAAAATCATCACTTTATGGGTACTGACCCGGCCCACTAAGCGAAGTGTTTCCGGAGCGAGATGACCCGAGAGAGCATGAAAACTAATTTGGGCTTGAGTATCCGAAATCATGTGTTCCGGATCGGGTGGGTGGTCCGACAGCAATTCCTCCATTGCATCTGAGGATTCATCCTCTTCAACTATCATTACCATGAACTTCGAAGAACATTTGTGCCCTGGGCTGAACTTCTCGTCGCAATTAAAACAAAGACCCTTCTCACGACGGTTCGCCATTTCTGATGGAGTGAGCCTTTTGAACGTTGGTCTAGACGACGGTGCCGGTAGTGACAAGGCCGGTTTGGTTGGCGGTGGTGGTGTTGGTAACAACCCTCGGTTACGACTTGACCGGCGAGCCTCGGTGAATTTCTCCTCTTGAAGGCGAGCTAGAGCCGCCGCTTGGATCAGCGAAAGTGGTTGCAACGCTTGAACTTCACGACGAACATCAGCAGCTAACCCCGATATGAAACAGCTGAGCAAGAAACTTGGGGGAAGCCCAGTAATTCGATTTGCAAGGGTTTCGAATTCTGCAAGGTAATCATTTACAGATCCACGTTGTGTGAGCTTAAACAACGCTCCTTTGGGGTCTTCATACTGCGATGGAGCGAAACGAGCTTCCAATGCGTGAAGTAGTGAGGACCATGAAGTGAGTTGGCCATTACGAGACATCCACTGAAACCAGCCTAACGCCGGACCCTCCATATAGAAGGAGGCGACGGTGAGGCGCTCCGATTCCGGCGTGTCATGATATTCGAAGAATTGGTTGATCTTGAATATCCACCCTAGAGCATCAGATCCATTGAATCTAGGAACATCTAGCTTCATTCGGTGAGGTTTTGGAGGTTGTGAGGACACCGATTGGTTGGCGGTTATGGAGGAAGAAGCAATTGGAATTTCTAGTGCAGCCAGTTTGTACAGAATTTCATCAATTTTGGTACCCATGAGGTGTTGGTTTTCAGTCAGGGTGGTTTGGTTAAGTGTGAGGCGAGAGATGGCCTCTTCAATTTTGTCAAAGGATTTGGAACGGGTTATGGTTTCTGGCATGGATTCAGCTCGATGAAAGCACCAAATTTGTTAGGAACAGAGATAATTTACTAGATTTCGAGGACTAGTGACCTCCTAAGAAAAATAGAGAGATGAGAAAAAGATTGATTATTTGATTGCCTCTTTATCCTTGCAAATACATCAGTACTTATAGGTCATAATAGAGACAAAAATACAATCATTGTGATATGTATGACTCCCACATTTCATGCTACTGCTAGTGGAATTCTGTTATTCTCCTTGCATTCCTATCTCCTAGTGCTTGGGCTGAGCTGTCCTGGTAGTGTCATAATCCTGCAGATATTTTGGAGCTGTAGTCTTCCTTTTAGGCCTCTCATTAATGGGCTGCAAGGGTTGTTCCACTTCCTTGCTAAGGGTACCCGTCCCAACAGTTTTGAAAATTACAAAAATGACCCTTAAAACAGTTTTAAATGAAGGGAAATCTAGTATTTTACACAGGGTTGTCAAAAGCGTCCGCTTTGACCCGCATCGCGCCCGCTTTTGCTCGCAATTGTGCCCGCTTCATCCGCTTTCTCCAAACGCTCCGCGTTGGAGTGCTGCGTCGCGCTTTGTTGTTTTTGGCCGCTCCGCGCCGCGATCGCGCCAAAAAGTGAGTTGAAGGGAAAGTGATTTGTGTTTGGATACATTCATGTAAAAGTGAGTTAAACTTTAAATTCGTGTTTAAAATTCAATTCTAGAATAAAAAACTATAAGTCCTAGCTTCAAGTAGAATAAATTCTGGAGGCAAAATCAATTTTACTCGAAAGCAACCAAACATGTTTGAATGAATTCTACACGTCCAGAATCATTTGGCTCATCTTAAAATGGAACCTAACATACACTTCAAGATTAAATTTTAGAGATTTTTTAAAAACGCAGAAGCTGCGAAAGACAGTTTCTCATTTGAAGAAGATATTAGATTCTTTTTTGAAAATCTGTAACAAGCAGATGAAAACTTAGTGATTATTTTGTTTAAAAAATTATATTTTCATAAAAAAAGCTATAACGAAGGAGCTCTTGATTAAATGTGAGTTGAATGGAAAGTGGGATATGTTTGGATACATATCATTGAAGTGAGTTGAACAATAAAGTTTAGTGTAAAAATCACGTTTGGAGTTAAAAGTCACAAATCCTAGCTTCATGTTAGAAATATTTTTGGAGCCAAAATCAATTCTGCCAAAAAGCATCTATACATGTTAACAATTAATTCTACACATCTAGAATTGGTTTTGGCATCTCCAAAAGTGAAACCTAACACACACTTAATTAAATAGTTATTGAACGCATTATATACGCAAATGTGTAAATTATTTTTTAAGTTATTCTTAGAGTTTATTGATTGTAAGAAATTTTGGTGGGTTAACTTGTTTGCATAAGATGGGATTAAATGTGGCATTGCTTTATCTTTTTTTAGGGATTGGTTATTTAGAGGCTAAACAAATATATGATATTCTCTTGAAGTCTACTACGGAAAGTAGGAACATATTTGGTCGTCTTTCAGGTTCTGCGGTGAGATACCCATACTTTTTCTTAGTATTTCTGGAATTATGTATTATTGTCGTCGTCATTGGCAATATTGTTTGGGTAGGGTGCTTGGGAAGCAATCGTGAAATCTTTTGAGAAGGATCATGTTTTCCTTGGTGAGGCTGCACTTATTATCACCCAAAATGTGAACTATGAAATGTAAGTAATGTGATCTTCTTGGTTTTTTTACTTTCTGTTTCTTTTCAGTTTTATTTTAGTTTCTCACCGTGCTGTTTGTTTCTATTATGAAGTCCTTATCAGAGGAAACAGGTGCAGAAGATTCAACAGCAGCTAGCAGAACTCGATCGTAAGGAGGCTGATATAAAAAGAAGTGCTGCACTCTCGGCAGCCAAATATGTTGAAGCTTGTCAGGAGCTTGGCCTACAGGTTGGGATTTAGACTGTGTTTTTATTTTCTGTTAAATGGAGATTGTGTTTGATTATATTGTTCTGCAGGGACATAATGTCAGATTAGAACTTTTGGAGACAGCAAAATCACTTCCAAGCACGTTTAGCAGGATCTTGGAAGTTGTAAACAGTGACAACATTTCACAGGCGATCGAATATTATTGCAATTTTGTCAGAGATGCTCACACTGAAAAGGATGTAAGGCAGAATTGTAGATATTGTTAATTTTATTGATTTTGTTTATAGAAGGATGGGCTTAGAGTTGACATGTTGTTTGAATAAATTAATTAGGATTGGTATAATGATTGCAGAGATCTTCAGAAGCTGTACTGCAAAACTTGAGGAACATGCGTGAAAATCCTCCATCTTTAAATGTTGCTGTTGACTCTGAGGTTATTAATATTGGCAGTGTTCACTCAAGTAACAAGGAAATAAATCCTGCAGAAAGCAATGTGGAAGTTGCTGCTCCTGATATTGACTGGGATATTTCAGTGGAAAGTTCACAAATTGATTGGGACATTGGAACTGTAGAAGAAACGGAGGATACCGGTAATGGCTTGGGTCCATATGAAATCATTAATGCCTCTGAGGCCATTCAGACTTCTTCATCAACTGAGGATGTTGGATGTGATCCAGCAATATCAAACGAAGAATTAGGCTCACATGCAGATATATGCTGGGACATTAGTGTTGAGTCTGCTCATGTTGATGTGATTGATGATGTGAATGCATCAAATGCAGTGCTGTACAATCAGTCTTCACTTCCAGATGCCTTAACTCAGTTGACAGAGAACAAGGAAGGAAGGAGCCAGCTTTTAGACACAGAGTACAGAAATAAGATTCTCGATGATCTATATGAGGTATATAATCGTTATGCTTACCTCCTATTCTGGCAAGTTCTTGGTTTCACTCGTATAATTTCCCATACCCTTGGACAGGCAGAAAGAAACATAAATCTTGCAAGTTTTTTTGAAGTTTATTTAATTCTTTTGTTATTAAAGAGTTTCCCATCCTCGATAAACATATGAGTGAGATCCCATTCTTCTATGTCCATACTAAATCTTAATTTTTGTATGGAATTTTTATGTCATCAGATTAAATCATTCTTAAATCAACGGTTAGCTGAATTGAAGAATGAGGAAACTTTGTCGCTACAAAATCAAGTACAGGCGGTTTCTCCCTTTGTACTACAGCAGTATGCCGTTGATACTATAGAAACAATGCAAAGTGATATTTCTTTGGCAATTTCATTGCTGACAAATAGGAAGACAAGGGATCTGATTATGATTCTCAACTCCAAAAGGTATTACTTGATATTTTATAACTAAGATTTTGTGCTTATAAGAAGCACATTAACCGAAAAGAATCCAGCTGTGTCAGATTTTATATATATACTTTGCGTTAATGGAGTATGTTTCTTGTCCAAATTTCAGATTTCTGGACAGACTAGTAAACTCTTTGGAGGAAAAGAAACATCATGAAGTCAAGTTGAAAGACGGGTTGAAGGACTTGGCTACTAAGCGCATGGAACTACAGAATTCGTTATCTTCATTGTGGCCAAAACAAGTGAGTTCTACTAGTGTTTGCTTGTTCAATGTTAGGGGGACAGTATTCAACTAATGTCATGTATTATAGTCTGATTTAAGATCTCAAAGTTGTTGGACAAATCCCTGTCTCTCTGTTTGGTTTTTTATTTTATTTTTCTAGCAGAAGAATTGACATTTTAGCCCTACACCTTTATTGTGGAAAAAGAAGTGAAAATTGATTTCTGCCTTTGAGTTTTATAAACCATACCAAACTGTCAAGTTTGACTAGTTGAACTGTAAACCAGTCAGGTGTTCGATTCATTTAGCCCAAAATCCCAGCCAATCTCAAATTAGTTTGAACTAGTAAAGAACTGGCTGTCTAGTTTAAAACTGGTGGTGAGAAGTGGTGTGAACCACTAAGTTCATTATTTTCAAATTGAAAACTATATATCATTTAGACAAATAAATGTTCAATGACTAGCTACAAAGATTTATAGATTTTTATTAGTCATATTTTATGAACTTAAATTTATATTTTGAATATAATTTATTTTAATTTCTTGATATTTTAATTTACCACTTAATATATTATGTAATATAAAAAGTATATGTTGTTGGTGTATATATTTAATTATCATCAGTAGACTACAGTTCAACCATTCAACGATATTGAACCTCAAGCTTCAGAACCTTCACCGGCTCAGTTACCAATTTGGTGTTTAAAGCATTGATTTTGCTGTTGATTCACATGAAATTATCTGTTTGTTGTTTTCTTTGTGAGTGAGATTAATTTTCTTAAAAAATAGAATAAATGAGTGTATATAACACACTTGAGAGTTGGAAGGTCACAGACATTGCAATAACAGGGTAGGGTGTACATCACTTTCAGCCCAGAGTAGTTCTCATCAACAGCATCATTGATTTACTTAAATTTCTTTGTTTAAAAAATCATCATATGGTGTTTTAGTAGAATCTAACCATGTGATTTATTTTCAATTTTTTGTTTCTTGCATGCTTCGTTTATGATATAGAAATTAATATATTGCTTCAGTCTTGATACTTGACTTATATTAACAAGCAATGCAAACTATAACCCCCTTTATATCTATTTGTCTTATTCTTAATTCTCTGCTACCAAGCAGAGAAAAAGCTCTGTTCCATTCCATATGCATCGGTTGACAACTAATCTTTTAATGCTATTGCCCCCTTTTGGCCCTTTCACTGGCTTCTATTCTTATACAAGAAACAGACTAAGTTTTGAGTGAATTGCAGGATGCGGCTGTGGCAAAAACAAAGGAACTGAAAAAACTGTGTGAGAGTACACTTTCATCCATGTTTGATGGAAGGCCAGTTAATATAATTGGGGAGATCAACACTCTGTTGACCAGTGGTCTTGGAGCATGATGAATATCTGATTGAAGAGAAACTTACTCTGATAGTGATGAAGCCTTTAGGTGGATAATGACTACAGCTAAAATACTGAATAAAAATTTATAGGGTAGAGACTTTACTTTTCTTTTTGTTCTTATTTTCACATTACCTGTTCTTCTTTTGAATTAGACAGAACTTGTACTTTTTTTTTTGGGGCTCAAGACAGAACTTATACAATGCAAATTTGTACCGACTTGTTATAAATGAAGTTACTTGTGGTACTTGGTAATTTGAAACCGTTTCCTTAGTTGATCTTGCAAGAAGATATTGGATCCATTATTCTTGCTCTGATATTATTATTATTAGTATTTTTTTTTTTAAATTTCTAAGTCATCCTCATGACAAGGTTATGCAACACATTTACTTTGAGTTTTTTGATGATTAGGAATTGAATTCGATTCTGGGGTTTACAAGATACGAACCAATTAGTAAGAAGGCATCCCTTCCACGTGAAAGCCTTGAAATGGCTCTTATGAGACCCACTGCAATTGGTGCAATAAAAGTAGAGTATATACTGTATATATTATGGGCAACTTAAAAGACACACAGAACCAGATCTCACTCTAGTGCTTAATACTTTGAAAAATATGATCTAAATGTCCAAAATGTTTTACGTAACAGCGATGCTAAATAGTACGACATGTTTGGTTCTGGATAAACTATGTTAGGTTCAACATATTTGCGAGTTATATCCCTTCTTTCATTACCGTTTGTAACCTATTATTACCCGATTACAAAATACTCTCACGAAGTTGTAAAATGACAGTGGAAATTCCACCTTAGCCATTCCAAACGAAAGATATTCAATATGCTGTGTGAAAAATCATGGTATTGAATATTACTCAAATTAGTATGCAAACCTCATTTCAACTGTCCAAAAATTACACCGACTTTGTACGATATGATCCTTTTCAGAGGTTAAATTCAATCTAATTCATGCAGTAAATTTTTACAAACGAATATTTTGTACATCATGAGAGGATAAAGAAAAGAATAGAGATCAAGTAAAATTCCTATTGCGTTAATGTCAACCAGTTTGCAGAGTACATAACATCTGTATGACTGTGTGAGTAGTAAATCAAACAGATACATAGCTCAATGATGGTGAAGGCATAAAGCGGGAGGTGGTTGTACGAAAAGATCTCTCAAATGGGTCAAGTTCAGTTCCATCTGCTACACCACCAGCACTCTTTGAAACATTGAGCCTTTGCATAAAAGATACAAGAGAGTCCACAATTTCAGACATTGGAGCTCTGAATTCCTTTACAGGCTGTGTCAAAGGTACAATTCATTGCAAACCAAAGTAAGGGGCTGAGTAGATTCATTTGAAAGTACCATAATAGCAAGCAAAAGATAATCATGATTAGATTCATTTTTCAATCAGTATAATTTGATATTTAAGAGCTAATATGATAATACCTGAGTGCATAGAGAAATGATATCAGCATAACGAGAAAGAGCTTTAGATGAGAATGTTCTTTTAATTGCCGGATCCACCATCTGCTCCAAACTCTCGTTATCATGAAGCCTTGATGAAGCCCATTTTGCTAGATACTGCTCTTCCTTTCTCATAAAACTGCGTTGCAAGAGGAACATAGTCCATAATTCAAAAATCCTGGTAGAGGAAACAAATGAAATTGCAGCATGACGGGTTAAAGTCATACCTTTCGAAAGGTTTTCTTCCTGACAACAGCTCCAAAAGCAGCACCCCAAAGGCAAAGACGTCGCTCTTTGTGCAGCAAGCTCCCAGTTGGCCATGCTCAGGTGAATCGTACCCAGAATCTCTAATAGCAATCTCAGAAGCCTATTTATAACAGACCATAAGTCAATGAACCTATCTCTATTATACAACCAGATTATTATTATAACCGTTATGATTAATTTTGCAACCGTTAATTTATAATTTGTCATATTAGTCTGGGTACTTATATTCTTTTCACTGAAGATATCTCAGAAGCAGTCTTAAATAAAGGTCCATAACTGTGATCTGGGCCTCAACATAACAGTTTTTGATTATTCAGAAACTGCAATGACTGCGATTGAAGATGCATGGATGACATTTGATCGCAATGTCTAAGACCACAAAGTAACCGTTACCACAACAGCTATTTAAAATCATGCTCAGAAACAGATTTCAGCTAGACTTGGTGCAATTTATGTAACAATAGCAATCAATCAATGTTAGGTATAATTGAAGCTTATTCTTGCAAACTTACCCGAATCTTGGCTGTAGTGTTGGTCAGTGGTTTTAAAATAGCCAAGCCACAGTCAGAAACACGAGGCATCAGGTTTTCATCCAGTAGAATATTGGCGGCCTTCAAGTTGCCATGAGTGACAGGAGGGGAGAACGTGGAGTGCAGATAGCTGTAAATATTTGAGTATGTCACGTTTAAGAGTTGACAAAGGATACAAATTTAAGTAACAAATCGGAACTTACTCTATAGCTTGTGCAACACCTAGAGCAATTCGTAGACGAAGGCCCCAAGATAAAGGTTTGAATGCTGCACTGTGTAGAGCATCATCTAGAGTTAAATTTCTGACATAGTCATAGACAAGAAGATGTTGCCCATGCTCCAAACAGTAACCTTTAAGTGCAACAATGTTGGGATGCTTCAGACGGGAAGCGGTACAGACCATGTCTAAGAACTTTTCCTCTTCACTGAAAGACAAACCTGCCATTTGGATAGTCTTCACAGCCAAAACCTTTAAAAAAAGAAGAAGAAATAAGTTGTATATTGAAAGCTATAGTTTTGAAATCTGAATTTGCTTTACTGTTTAAAAAGTACTACCTTGTTATCTGGTAACTCAGCTCTGTAAACAGGGCCAAGAGAGCCTACTCCCAGAAGGTTGTCTTCACTGAAATTGTTAGTAACCAACTGAACCTCAGCTACTGTGTAAACCTTCGTCCTTCCGGTGTATTTGTCTCTTTCAGAAAAACTTCTTCTTTTTGTTTCCACCATTCTTTTATGGTTCTGGGAAGGCAATCGCCTTGGATCTAAAAGAGATGCAGCATTGAAAGGTGGGATTTGCAGGCTATCATTTTGTGCCGTAGAACAACTTCTTGTTATTTCTATCACCATGAAAAATGGAGAGGGGAAGAAAGATGAATGACTAAAGATGGAAATGAATTAGCAGAACAAGTAAATGTAATGGTCTACTGACATATAAGACACGAAGAAATCGATTGAAATTGACATGTAAATGATACTTTTGAAAAGGGTTTGTGAGATAATCAGATAACTGTGAAAATTAGCAAGTATCTGAATAAGTGCATGCTTAGATGTATGTTTATTTTTTACCACTTTCCATATAGCTATTCAATTCTACAACTATCAAGACCCTAAATTTTTTCAGCCCATTGTCATAAAAGAAATGTCTGACTGAATATTTGGTAAATTTAATGTTAAATCTGTATATGAAGTGACCAAAGAATTTTGACTTCATTTTTATTTTACTAGATGATTCAATCATTGGTTTTTTGTTTCGACTAAAAGTGTCTCACCATTGGCTGCACTGATTGGATGTGAAGGAAGTGGACTATGGCGGTTGCTTACGAAGACGAAGCTCTTTTGTCTCTCTGTGTGAATTTTATTCAAATGGATCGCAAGGAAGAGGGCCAATCCTGTTACCAATAATGTTCCCCCACCAACCATAAAAGCTATTCCTCCAGGACCAATTCGTTTCTTCTTCTGTTTTCTTGCATTAGGAGGAGCAAAATTCTCGATGGCATTTGCCTGGGTTGTGGGTGGGCCACTGATGTTGTGTTCAAGTGGTACACTGTCTAAAGGAAATCCCCAAGGAGGAGAGCCGTCCACTGCATGGAACATATTGCTTCCAATCCTAATGAAGAGTAAATAGTATTTTTTTTTTATTTGTTCATTATTTCATATCCAATAAAGAAATTGCAGGCGATCAAGACTACTAACCATAGGTTTGGAATGGACTGAAAATGTTGTGGGAGAATGCCACTAAACAGATTTTCTTGAATGTTCCTGACAACAAAAAAAAACAAATTAGCAAATAATGGTAGTGTAAACGTGAGAAATGCGTAGAGATAACATACAAATCAATGAGTGGAAGCTCAGCCAGGTATGTGACTGATCCAGTAAATCTGTTATGCTGCAGGAACCTGCAAATAAGTACCACATTACAGATAAAATCAACATGACCCTTAATGTAGTAAAATCTTTTCTCAGTATAAGACGTACTGAAAATCAAATAAAGGAAACAGGATGAGGGGCGTATGAAAGAAGAAACTTACAATCTATCCAGGTTTATCAAGGAACCAAATGAACTTGGCAGATCTCCGGTGAAATTATTATAAGAAAGGTCCCTGATGAAAAGAATAAATCATCCTATGTGAGTTGAAAGACTAAGATCTGTAAACAATAATTGAACATCTAAACTTTGATGCTTCACTTTTTCATGACTCCATCTAATTTCATCATGTAGTCTAATCAGAGGGCTTCTCACAAGCTGACAGAACATGGGCTTCTCAGTTCTAAACTATCCCATACATTTCCGTCAAAAAGTGACGATTACATGGGCTATTCAATCTGGCTTTTGGTATGTTTTATTTATATCTAGCATAATATATTAAGGTACTACTTTTTCCATTGTGACTTATTAAAAAGGTTTAGACTGGCTTCATCTTTTGCACTAAACGATCCAGAAAATTTGAGTAATATTGCACAGAAGAACATTTCTATGGAAATGGTTTGGGTTAAGCACCTAAAATTTCTTACTCAATGAAATTCAAAAGCAAAAGAATAAAGTGAAGAAGACATACATTTCTTTGAGATTATCTAAGCCTGTGAACACATTGCCAATTGGTCCATATAAGAAATTGTGGCTTAAATTCCTGCAATACGGAAGTGATGATTTCAGAGCCATTTTTAAAATTCAATCATCATATCATCCTCAAGAGACAAGAAAATGTAAAGCAACATGTCATCAATAACTGGTAAAAAGTATCCCCATCAGAAGTGTAACTCCTGTATCAAGCCTATACTTAAAATCAATATGAATGTAACTCACAGATGCCTTAGTTTTTTCATGTTTGATAATGAATGAGGGATATTTTCGCTGAAATAGTTGCAAGCCATGTTTCTGCCAAAAAGAAGGAGCATCAGAAAAACTCACAGCTATAAATACAGGTATAAATCAAAATCATCAGAACAGTATGCTTACATATGTGTGGCATTGGGGGGTAATCCATATGGAATTTCACCCATTATGCTGTTGGAACTGACATCACTGATAAAACCAGAATATGGAAGTAAGTAAATCAAATCATGACTATATAGTAAACAAACCATCCGTAAATAACTTCAAACATAAAATTACATACAATATCTTCAAATTTTGTAGATTATACAGCGCGGCTCCAAGAGATCCGGTGAGGTTCAATCCTTCAATTTTGCTGCAGGAGTACAGAGAGAGCAAGTATAACATTTATTAGTCACATTATGATATGAAATAATAGGAGATATTATCATTAGAGCGGGTGCACTTAAGCTGTCAAAACTGCAACACGGCCAAAATTGAGGCCCCATCGACCACATTTGACAGCGATTTTGCACAATATCAGAGATTGTGGCTCAATAACAACCGTTACCGCAACCACTATTAAAAATCCTGATTATGAATAGAAGAAGTGCAATTATTACAGCTGTATAACTGAGGACCCAAAACAAGCTACTCCTGTCCAAGACTCCTCACAAGGATCAGCACCATTCCATCCTTGCAGCCCTAGTGGGTTGTTTAAGGTCCTGTACATATCCTGGAGAGCTGTGACTGTTTATCAAAAAAATACAACAAATATATAGTGTTAGTGAGAGATCATGGAAAAGTTATATATGCTCCAAGTGATTGTCAAGCATATAATTTTTTGTTTTTCTCATATACCAACCTAACCTTTTCACAAGTACATGAATTTTCCAAATATATCAATTTAGCATTACAATCACCAAAAAAAGAAAAATTACTTTGTATTAAAGTAATGTTCTACTGTATACTGATAAAAATCTTCAATTTAGCATTAAAAAACTACTGCTCTACTTCACTGGACCCTAATTATATAGAAATTCTGACAAAATCAACTGAGTATAGCTCTTATTACCATGGTTTAAATAAAGATCAACGACCGCAATTCAAGCCGCGATATAACGATTTTCGACGTTGCTGAAACAACAATGCGGCTGCGCGACTTTTACCGGTTGCATTTGAGCGCGATTATTGGCATTATCAAGGACCACGACTTCAGCACAATGTGACAACCGTGACCGTGATTTTAAACCCTACTCATAACAGAATATGCATATACTAGTAGAATCAATTCAAATGCATAGGTTTTTTTTGCCTACACAATATCACGTAGAATCTTAATATCATAACATAATTTTCTTCAATATTATCTTGAAAGCGAATTCGATTCAAAGATAACGCAAACCATCATTCTAAATCGCGGTTCACAAATGCAATTAAACTAATTTGGTTCAAAGATAACGAAAAACAGTTGTAATTAACGCAAAGGTATATACATAATCGATTTTTCAAGAAAAGATGAAAGAGTTACCATCAAGTGGATCAGTGAATGCGAAGCTCTGAGAAATCAAAGTTACGAAGAACACAGCGAAGAAGACGAGATCACGAACCATTTTCTCCTTTGATTCGAACTCTGGTTTTACGAAACTTAATCGAATAGAATCGATGAAGAAGGAGAAGAGAAAAACGAATTCACGAGATTACAATGAGAAATGTAATCTTCGTGAAGCACTCTCTCTGTGAGAAATTTGTGTTCTTTGTTTCTTGAACTGTTTCAGTGCAAAATGAAGCTTAATTCGTTATGGTTAGTTTCTTTTGGCGCGCGCGCTATGCCTAACGGTTTGTTAAGGGCGGCAATCACATGCACTCGTTTCTATACGGTAACACGTGCTCCCGAATACCCTTTTTCTTTAGGGTTTTTCTATCATGTGCAAATTTGCACATGTTAGACAAACCCTTTTCTTTAAATTTAACACTACGGGTATTTTAGGAATTTCATAATTTAGACCATCTTCTTTTGAAAAAAAAATATTAATCTGAAAATTGTGACTTGCTTTTAAAATAAAATATATATAATTATAATGGTGTGGCAGTGCCACATCAGCCTCCAATAAGGTCACTTAACAGCAATAACCAAAAACCTTGACAGAAAGTTTTGGAAGACAGAAAATTGTGATTTTTTTTACCTCCGATAAGTATCTGAAATACCTGTATCTCTAGATCTACAACGTTGATAACGTCAAAGTCATTGATTTGATCTACACTTGCTCAAATTAATTTTTCAACCTGAATTAAATAAACACCACACTAAGACGGAAAATCAGAAACACACCGCACAAAGATGAGAAATCAAAACAAACAGAGTTGTACAAAGACGACGAAATCACAAAGAAAACGAAAGAAGATTGAAATAGGTGGAAATCACTTATTTAACTTGAAAAGAAGGAAAAACAATTCGGAGGGGTGATTTTGGATCAAAATTGACCCTAAATCACTCCTCTTTAGAAGAGAGGAAGGAGAAAGACGGTGGCTAGGGTTTGAGAAGGAGAAACTTTTATTTGATTTTTTCAAACTCAAACTTGTAAACTAAAATAATAAGAATTACATCAAAACACCATATAATTGCTATGTTTCAAGAAATGTTTCAAGAAGAATAGAATTACATGACTCAAATTTAGAAAACATTACAAATGTTACGGAATAATAAGAAATTGCTCTAATACTCCTCTATTATGGATGTAACACCTACTGACAATGACTGAAAAACATGCTAAGAATAACATAAGATGTCCTGTCATCATGTATTGTGATTATGCCACTGAGATATGCATAATGATGTGTCTAATGATATGTTATAACGATGTTTTTAATGATGTGTTAATGATGTGTATAATGATGTGCTAATGATGTGTTGATGACATGTTTATTGATGTGTTAATGATGTGTCTAATGATGTGTTTAATAATGTGTTAATGATGTGTTTAACGATGTTTTAACGATGTGTATTAATGAAATGTTAAACGAAGTGAATAACGACATAATTTTAGATGATGAATTGAATTGACAAGATACTAAATGACGAGTAATAATGAGATATTTAATGATATGAAATGATGAGATATTTAAAGATGTGTAATGTTGAACTATTTAACGATGTGTAATGATGAGTTGATAATGATGTGTATTGATGAGTAATTATGTGGAATTCATGCACTCATTGTCGAGTCTATTTGAAGATGCGTATTTAACAATGAGTTGGATAAATTCAGTAACATACCTCTGATATCCAAGTATTTGAAGATGAGTTGGATAAATTTAGCAACATACCTCTGATATCCAAGAATAATGTGTAGGTTCGGTATCACATGCATATTTGGCCGAGTTTAGGGGCATTGCATTCATGTTTGTGTTTTATTGATGAGTTGGTCGAGGTTGAGTTTAGGAGCATTGCATATCCATGTTTGTGTTTTATTGATGAGTTGGTCGAGTTTAGGAGCATTGCATTCATGTTTGTATTTTATTGATGAGTTGTGAATTATAAATGAATACTTGTCTTTGTTTTAATTCTTGAGTTCTTACTTGTGATTATTAAATGATGATTAGATAAGTTGTGGATCATAAATGAATATTTGTCGTTGTTTTAGTTGTTGAGTGCTTACTCGTGATTATTAAATGATGATGCTAATGTATGTGGTTAATTGTGTTTCACGTATGCTATCTCTTTAAGTCTACTCATGATGTTTTATATGTCATTATTCCTAGATTAATTTGTGAATGTTTTATTGATTGTATGTTGTCCACTTATGTTCTTTTGATGATGTTCATGATGTGTTTTCTTATTTGAACTATGTTGAATGTCATGCCTACCCTTATTGTTTCATACACCATGTTCCTTGGTAATTGTATTCTTATCCCTTTGTTGTTTTGTTTGCACATCTTGCTTATGATGTAGATACTCATGTAGAAGAATAAGCTTAAGCTGCTTGAGTGTAGAAGATGGTGTAGTTGAACGTCTTCGTCTTTTTTTGTTTCAATCAGTTAGATTATCAAGTCTCTCTGATAGTGTGACACTTGAGGAAGAACTTAATTAATTTCTATTACACTTACCATGATATTTGAGATTATGTTCTTAAGTGAAATTATTTAATTAATGAGAATATTTGAAGACATCTATTTGATATTTTGTTTTATTTCTGCTGTGAGTTTCTATTTAAGTATTTAGGAGATAGCCGTTGAAATGTGTGACACCATATATATTATTTAATATTAATTATAGTATTTCATTTAAATAAACGTAGGAGATTTTAAGGTGTTACACAATGCATGGGATGTTAGTCATCTAAACGATTAATATTTGTAAAATTGCAGTACCATATAGAAAAGTAAAAACACTAATTCATTACATCTTTGAATTGATTTCGAAATAAATACACACACGCGCATTCAAGCACAAACGCCGGGGTGCCTGCCTGTCCGAATGCACGCATGCACGCTCCTACACACACAAACAATCACATATGTTATGACTTAAGGACTTTAATAAATAAGATATGAAGACAATTTTTAACAACTTTTTTTGGCTCCAAAAAAATTGTCTAAAAAAGATAAGAACTCTTATATAATAGATAATAATAATAAGGAAAATACTAACAAGTGCACTTGGTGCATTTGTTAGAAACTAAAAGTATAAACTTTATCTTGGAAATTGTGTAATTGTTTCCTTTTTAAATCTTTAACTAGTGTCCTAAGGACACTTGTTAGTATAACCCTAATAATAATAATAAAAATAATAAAGTAAATTTAACAATTAGTGGAAGTGAATAAGACAGTCATTAGAAAATTAAATACACATGGTACTCAAAAAAGGTACACAAAATCTAGAAGACGACCAACTTCAGTTTTAAGATCTGAAGGTGCCCCAACAACTACTTTGGCTGAGTGAATCATACGGTACTGTTCACATGCTGCTGGAAGTTGAAGAACATAACAGTTGAAGTACATATCGGAACTGAGCAAGGGCCCAATTATTTTGAAAAGAAAACTGATATTGGTGGCTTGCGAGCAATACCGCATGATATGTATTGGACCATATCTTCATTACATTTTTTGCAATTACAGTTCTATATATTGGACCATATTTTCTTTACATTCTTTGCAATTTGGTAAGAAAAGCAAACTGACATGACGAAAAAAAATTATTGTTGTTTTATTTCTTATGATGGTTTTATTTCCCTCTGCAGTAGACGCTACAACAACAACAACAACAATCATCACAAGAATTAAAATCATCCCTAGAAAAGTTTGAAAAACCGTCCCTTAAAGACTATGAAACCGTCGCTCATGGGATTGAAAAAATTGTCGCTCTTATATTCTTTATACAACGGTTTTATGTGACTGTGGCCTAAAACACAAAAACCGTCGCTTTTAGAATAGGCCACGGGCGTATATGGGACACTTTCGAAAGTGTTGCATAACCGTCGCCTATAGTTTTAGGGATGGTTTTCTAGTTTACAATCGTGCATTTTGACTGTTGCCTAAGATAAAAAAATGTTGTAGTGAATAAATAAATAAACAATTAAAATAATAATAAACTAAAAATCGGGATGTAACATCTCACATGAAATATGAGAGAACTAGCTTTAGATAAAGTTCATTCCATAAAATTATAATATGTACTAGTACTTGGACCGGTGCATAGTCATCTAAACTATTAATATTTGTAAAATTGCACTACCATATATAAAAATAAAAATAGCATTATATCTTTAAATCAATTTTGACATAAACGTACACACACACACACAACCACAAACGTCGGCGCTTCCGCCTGCACGCACGCATGCATGTGCGCGCACACTCACACACAATCAGACATGTTAGTCATTGTTTCAAAATGAGGGTCACTTTATCAAAAAAAAAATTCTTCAAAATGAATATCACATTTAATTTCCTATGCCATAGTAACTTTTTCGTTTCAATTGTACACTTCCAGTAATACTACACATAGGGATGTCAATAGGTACCCATGGGTACGGATAGTATGATACTCCTCCCCGCCCCGTTGGATAAATATGATACACGTGCCCACCCCATACACTCGTGGGTACCCATGGGTATTGAGGTATCACTACAAGAAAATTTACATATACCTACAAAGGTTTATAGTAACGAACAAAAAATTCGTAGGTATAGAAATTATTTACCTACGGAATTATAAGCAGCCGTAGACATAGGTGTGTATATATATATTTAGATATAAAAAAATCAGAAGTATAGTGTGAAATAGAAATAGCGCCAGGTGAAAATAAGACCCGCGAAAAACTCCCCCCTTTCCCAAATTTCCCCTCAAAAACCATCTCACTCACATTGATACACACCTCCCACCATCTCACTGAATCCTCTCAACTGCAAAGATGAAATACCTACCTTCTAGTTCACTGATTCCTCATTGACGAAAACACAAATCCTCACCATCTCAATTCAAATTCGTTCACCGGTTCCCAATTCGAAATTGAAGTCGAAATCGAAATCTAGTTTGTCGTTGAACCAGTTTCTCGTTCTCAAATCACAAAGATCAGTACTTTCTTCAGGTGAGTGAGGTTAATTACAAGATTTGTTTTTGGTGTTTATTTTTTGGGGTTTGTGGATTTCGTTTGGTGTTGGTGGGGTTCTTATGTGAGTTTATTTCTGATTCCAAAATTATGAGTTTTATGGGTTTAGTTGTGAGTTTAATTTTGTTTCCAGAATTGTGAGTTTTATGGGTTTTGTTCGGGATGTTGGGGTTTATTTTTTATTCTAGAATTGTGAGTTTATTTTTGATTCCAGAATTCACTCTTTACTACTCAAATTCCAAAATTGATGATAATTTATTTATCTAACTGTGTTTGTTAATGTTTTGTTCTAGTTCGTACGTGACTCGTGTTCCTGTTTATGACTCGTTCTATCCTGTTCGTGACTCACGTTCCAGTTCTATTCTCCCTTTGCTATTGATCTACAAATTGTTGGTACATTTTCCTTTCATGACATTGTTTTATTCGATTTTGATTCGCTTTTTGGGTATTGCTTCATTTCAGTAATTGTTGTGTTAATTTGAATCTATGAGTCGTGTTGTGTTAATGTGAACTTCCGATCATTTGAGTTGTGTTGAGTTAATTTAAATTTGTAACATTAAGTTCTTTACTATGTTCAATTTTCTTGAAATGAGTTTACTTGGACTGTCGCTATGTGATTTCGTAAATGACTTTTGCTATAACATGTTAGAAGGTAAAGGATTGTGTATTCATCTAGTGCTTGTAAATAAAATTTGTATACAATGGCAAAATATTTTAAGCAGTTTACTCAATCATATGGTGAAAAACCTAGGAAAGTGATATAGGAACGAAGGACAGCATTTTTCTTTAATTAGGCACAGTTCTAAATTCTTGTTATTTGTCTCCTCAAAAACTTTATTAATGAATATGGTACATTCAAGATATAAAATTTGTGCTAGACATGTAGATATGTTCAAACAGTGTTTTCGGCCATACAATGTTTTCAACCATGGAACTCTGTTGTTTGAGACAGCTACAGTCTTGGTTGTTTTACTTGGCGTGTTTTGCTGGGTATCTGTTAATGTTGTTATATATATGATGTTAAAAAAAAACCATGGATCTCTGTTACTGTTTTGTTATATATATGATGTTAAAAAAAAACCATGGGTCTCTGCTCATGTCCCATGTTCCAACCTATTGCTTGCTGGCCACTACTCAGTACTTGCCCATAAGTCTCCACTCACACAAGTCTCTGTTAAATATTTGTTTCTATGTTGTGTTTAGTTGTTCAAAGTCACACCATCTTTGCATAATTCTGGTTTCTGAAATGTTTTTTTCACACTCATACATACTCATTCCATCATTTTCCTTTTACTTTTTGTATGCTAACTAAGAATCTAGGCCATGACTTAAAAAACTAACTATGAAATTAAATTCTTCAATTTAGCAAAATTTGTTTATTTATGAGTATCTCTCTATATCTAGCACAAATTCTATCTCTTGAATGTACCATATTCATTATTAAAGCTTTTTGAGGTCAGTCACTTCATGCCATTCACAAATAACATGAATTACTTTAGGAGGCGAATAAAAAGAATTTAGAACTGTTCATAATTAAAGAAAAATATTGTTCTTTGTTCTAATATCCTATATTAGTTGAGTAATGCATGATTTGATTCGTGAATGCATGTTTATCGCTTAAATTTTATGTTTAATGTTTATTAGATGTTTTTAGGTGCTGTTAGTGGTTTTCCTGTTTCTGTTATAGCTGTTGTCCAGCTGTTTGTGTTGGCGTTTTTTTTTCTTTCTTTCTGTTTTTAGACTAGTCGTTTTTGCCTTTCTCGTTGTGTGTTGTTGTATCTTTTGGTTCTGTGGCAGCTGCTATAGCCCGCCCATGTTTGTTGTGTTTATATTGGGTCAGCTTGGTGCCCATTGAGCATTTCTTGTGATAATGGTGCTTAATAAATATGATAAAAAAAAGATGTGGTTGTGACTGTAGGGAATGAATAAGTATAACACTTCGAAAGATTCCTGGTGGACAAATTGGTTAAAAAAAAAATGTTTCAAACTAAATCACATCTTAAAAGGTTTTAAGGTGCCAAGTGTTGTGCCACATTTCTTTTAGCCCCACATTACTTTTAATTCATATGTCATTTATTTATGTTATACCATTTGTAATTTATTTGTTTGGTTATCTTAGGC
>Ga0228711_1003884_pt1 | contig 23194 bp, 17 predicted proteins | sample MedpolnodulmetaG_2_FD_177996 | JGI IMG/M metagenome (GOLD analysis project Ga0228711, IMG submission 177996) | Root nodule microbial communities from Medicago polymorpha collected in Santa Monica, California, United States - brown nodules | ecosystem: Host-associated > Plants > Roots > Nodule...
AGATATAAGGACATAAATCAGAAATTGATTTGTTTCCATTATATGTAATTATTTAGTGTAATTATATGTATAGCCTTGTAACCTCTATATATACAAAGAATAATAATGAGAAAGGATCAAGCCATTATTTGTGACACTTAAGAAGATAGGTATTCCCATTACAGTCAAGAGATAGAGAAAAGAAGCACATACCGAGGTTAGACCATGCATAGCTGCAACCCTTGTCACAGGCAACAGCAGCTTTGAGGTATTTTTGTGATGTTTTGAATTCCCTAGCACAAAGACTGTGAAGGCCAAGTTGGTGCCACTGGACTGCATCATCTGGATCTTCCGCTATGGCCTAGTAGAAAAAGAATGATACACCAAACAACAATGTGAGATAGTAAATCCAACAGAGACCCCAAACATTTCACATCAGACAAGCTGCATAATGCGTAAATTAGCAAGTTGATACTCAGGAGAAGGCACGGAAATTTTCCATCTGCACCTTCAACCTGGGAACATACCTATAAGAAAGTAAAAAATTACCTGCTTTAGACTGGAAACAGCACGCTCTTCAATTTCCTTCAGCCCATCCTGTTCACTTTCGTATGCTGCTGATATCTCATGCTGGGCCTTGTGAACCATTGCTAGCCCGGCCCATGCTATTGGAAGCTCAACCAGGGATGAATCACCATCTCTTATTATGGAAGCCATCTCATTTCCAGCAGATGAAAGCAGTTCACTAGGATCTTGAGATCTTTCTGCCTCCTTTATTCGATGGCTTGCTACAGCATATCGAGTAGACATGCAATTAGGTTCCAGTTTTGCTGCCTGGCAACAAAGGGAAGGAAAAAAAGAAACAGTAAATCACAATCTACATTGGCCAAAACATCCTCAGAAGACGGCTTAATAAAAACAAGGGAGAACTATAAGTGACACTAACACTAGCCAAAATGCAATACATGTAAAATCAATATGAGTAACTCCATCCAGTTATCTTTCACCATGGAAAAAAATGCCAAAAAAAAAGTTATCCACAAGAATTTGTTGCAAGAGAATCAAAGGCCAAAACATTTCCGCCAAGAACAAGGACCAGGAAACCAATGAACAAACTCAATAAATACACTATAAATGACTGTAGCGAGGGGCCATGAGCACCTTCTCCAAGCACTTGCTGGAAATCCGATGATTCCCAGTAATAGCAAATGCATAGGCCAGATTTGCCCAAATATGGGCTGATTTTCCATCTGCTTTAATTGCAGCTAAGAGACATTCCTTAGCAACATTAGCAGCCATGGATTGTTCTGCTGAAGCACCTTCTGCAGCATTTGCACCAGCACCTGGAATTGAAAAATTCAAATGACAAAAACAAAACCATATTACAAAAATTTCTTCAATCTCTGCATAATCATATTGAAGGACAAATCAATGTAATATATTATGAGAGCATAGATCATATCAGTATAGTACCTGATACAACTGAAGCATTTTTACACAAAAGGAGAGCAGCATAATTGACCAAAGCTGCAGGATGGTTTTGATCTTTTAGGATCAACTCTTGGAAACACTTCGCAGATAATTCCAAATCTCCTCTGAAGGCAATTTAGTTAGTAATGGTACTGAGGATAGACAAATGGAATAAAAACTCATAAAACTCTTTTCAATTAAAGCCAAAAAAATATCGGTATTTCTCAAACAATTGAATGCAATAGTATTACACAGAAAAAAGGTTTGAATATTTCTTAGAACAGGATAGCAAGAGAACTCTATTACAAAAACAACCACAATAGCACATGTGTAGTAGTCTTCATTCTAAATTTCTCGCCCAGTGCTATCGACCGGGGTCAATGGCAGATGTAAAAAAAATCCGCCACTGCAATCCACCATGGCTGATATTTGAAAACACTGTTCCCGCCTAACCAAATGCATATGCTGTATGGTGCTGCGGGTGTGCTGAAGATAAACTTTTTGCCATAAATGAAAGACATTATCACCACATGTCACATGGGAATGAATCTCGCATATGTTACAAATTAAAGGGTACAACTTAATTTGAAGAGTTAAATAAAATACAAAACATATCATTTTACTTATTTTATATATAAAAAAGAGGTAATTACCATTTGAACTTACATTTGAAGGTAAGCTATCCCAAGATTACCAATGCAATCGTAGTTCTCTGGTGAAATAACCAACAAGGATGACAAAACTGAGATAGCACTCTACACCAGGGTTTGAAGTTTACATTGGTTCAGGAAATGGAAAAGAAAAATGTAGTCACGTCAATTACTGAAACATCATACATGCCGTGAGAGCTTTAAAGTGTGTAGAAAAGAGAAAACAATGTGCTTGTACCTGCACACGGCCAGTTTTAAGAAGGATAAAACCCAGTGTATTCCATACAGCTGCTTGCCTGATATCCGATTGCGTTGATTCTTTCAGTTTAGAAAGAATTTCCTCAAGTTCGTGAGGTTCAAGTTCTTTGTCTGAACTATTTTCTGATGAACTTTCTATTATCAGGCACTATAAGGATTATAGGAACATGTCAATGAACAGAAATACTATAATAAATAATCTATCAAATTAAGATTATCACACCTGTGCATGGTGAATCTGAACTAAAGCAAGGAACTCTGCCCTATCAATCTCAACCTCTGGCCTGAGTAATATCTCTTCTGCCTTCTCATAAGCCAATATAGCCTGAAAAAATTAATGACCTAATGAGTAACCTGTATGTAGACTAGGAACTGTAACAGGTAAATTTGGAAGAACTACCTTTTGAGGTTGATTTAATCTTTGGTACATCAAGCCAAGTATAAAATGAGCATGAGCATTTTTGGGCATCTTCCTTGCAACATGAACCAATCCCTACAATTATACCTAGTTTTGTCATTGACTAACCAAAAACAACAACACTGGCAATATTCATAAAAATAAATTACTACTATGTCAAGATTACATCTTGCTAACTGACTAACTAGTTTTAGGTAGGAATTAGTAAAGATAGCTATCTGACTAACCGGAATCCTTAGGCACATTAGACTGATTGATTAATAGAGTTTGAAAGTGGGATGATTTAAATCAAGAAAAATATATTTGATGATTCCAAATTAAACTCACAGTCTTCATGCTGCTAACTTTTTCTTCCCTTGCTGAAGGAGCCCCTTGAACGTGTTGATCACCATCCGCATCAGGTCCACAGTCAATAGAAGAATCCGTCTTGCTAGGTTTGGAACGGCATTTCCCCAATTTGTTCAACAATTTACCTTCACCTTCGTTGCTATTGGTGTCTTTGGACAACAAACTCTTATCTTGACTGTTTTCGTCATTTATCAACCTATATATTAATTCAAAAATCAATAAATGACAAAAACAAACAAAAAGATATTCAGAATTAATGCAAACGATTCTTATTCCAATAACTCAAGAATTTTTTAAGAAAATCTTGCTGTCAATTGAATGGACAATAATCAATAACATGCATAAACGTTTATTCACATTTGCAAAATGAAATACAATGATATACTATACCACATTTACAAAGGAATGATTCTGTTTTACAACTACAAGCTTGTCAGCCGTTTCTCTTTCATAACTTTCCGAAAAAATATATCAATTGAAATCCATTACAAGGTTTGACTTGGTTGCGAGGTCCAATATCTTCAATGAAAATACAAATTATAGACCCAAATGCTCGTTACACACAGTGTTGTCAATTGTGGATAGTGGAAAATAGAGGATTGTTAAAATTTCCCTACGCAGTAGTGCTAAAGCTTCGCCATAGCCGATATATGACAACATTTTGTATTAAACGTGTCGCAGAATAAAAACAATTTGTCCAAATTCCGTTATGATATAGCCAAGGTTTTAAATAACGGTCGATGTTGCATTAAGGAATTTGCGATTTATGCCATTATGGATGATTAGTTATAGATTGCGATCATCACGATGTGAATAAATCATGCCATTCCGCAAATCTTTTTAAAATTATTTGTACACATAATGTAGAATAACTTGATTTCTCGTTTTTTCATAATTCATAACTGTAACTCTTTGTATAATTTTATACTGAATTTATTTCTTCTAAAATGTGAATTTTAGCCATAAAACAGGATTCTCTGTCTAATTTTTGGGAACAACGGCCATAACTAAGTGTCACCGCTGTGTAACGGCATTTTGTTGTGGTCGTTTACGTGATTTTTGTTCACTCTGTTAAAACGGAGAAAAACAGTAATGGACACTACCTATAGCTTTTTGTCGCGGCCGTTTTCATGGTAACGGACCATTTTTAAAACCTTGGCTATAGCAGTTATTTAACAACACTGCTTCCACATCCAATTTTAATTGAGAGTTTATTTTTGAAAAATAGTTTGTTATTGAACCATGTAACACTAACACTTAAGGTTGAAGACTTATCCAACCCACGTACCACATTGACATGGGTGTGTTTGTTTTCGCTTAAAAAAAATGATTTTTTTTTAAAATAATCTATAGATTTTTGAGAAAAGCTATAGATTATTTCCATTTGTTTACTATCATAAAAAACTTTGAAGTGAAAAATGATTTTTTTAACAAACTGGATATTATTAAAAATCTGAAGCAAACACTATTAAAATAAAAAGAAGTTATTTTTTGGTAAAAAAAATCCAAAACAAACGGCCTCAATCACTTCCATTTTTAAAAATTATTACGAGTCTACGTGTCAATATCGAGTTCGGTGCATTGTAGATAGTAAGGCTGGCCTAGTTTATATTTCTGAGCACAATGTCTCTGCTGCACAAGCTCTAGTTTTAGTTTGTAAATGAAGTTGAATTCATTGTTTTAGTTCCAATTAATCAGAAGTCTAAGTTGAAATTGTTATCTAAGGACGATAAAAATGAAGAAGTAAATAAATAAATAAAATTAAAAAAAAAAGAAGATACCTGGTGATTTCAGTATGTGGTGGAAGTGGAGGAGGAAGAAGAAGTGAAGAATCATTATTGTCGTCTTCGTCGTCATCGGCTTCAGGGGGATCGATGTTGAGGTCAGCCAAAACAGCGAATTGTTTTCTCTTCAACCCTGCTGACCTCTCTTCTGAACCTCCTCCAAACTTCTCAGCCATTTCGACTCGAGTCAGTTAGGTTTCACATTCTTCATTTCACTTCATATGTGTACTTTTTTATGCCGGGACCCTCATTCTTGGTTTTTTTTTCTTTCTCTCTCTCTTATAATTGATTGAATAATAACATATAATTTTTTTTTTGTTTTTGTTTAATAGCAGTTTTGATCTAAGTATTACGATCTTGCGATTTTAGTTCCCTAATAAAATAAATTGCAACTTAACCGTCTAAGTACTGTCCCTTTGCAGTTTTGGCCCCTAGATCAATTTTGACCAAATCAACGCATATGTGACACCTCACTTAAGTGAGTGGGACACCACGTGTGTAATTTTCAATTTTAAAATAAATACAAATGCCACATGTGTAATACTTTAATTAAAAAAACAAAAAAAAACTCTTTCTTGCTATTCTCTCTCGTCTCCTCTCAGATCTGTTCTTCTCTCTTCATACCACTCTTTCTCAATTTCAGCCATTCATCCACCGACGGATGGTGGAGAGACTTCAAGGATGAGGATGGTGGTGGAATGGAAGGGTTTGTTTTCAGGGGAGAAGAGAGTGGAGGAGTAGGAAGATTTAGTGGCGGTGAAGAGATGTGTGAGGCGTTTGAAAACAGTCATTTGATGCATTGGTTTGTGGATGTAAGGAACGTCGAAAGAGGTGGTTAAACGAATGCGTGTAAAAACTGGGTGGCATGGGAGGGCGGTTTATGGCATGGTTGATGGGGGATCCGTCGGTGGAGGAATGGCTGAAATTGAGAAAGAGTGGGTTGGTAAGAGTGGTATGGAGAGAGAAGAGAAAGAAGGAGAAGAAATCTAAGTGGAGAGGAGACGAGAGAGAATAGAAAGAAAGAGTTTTCTTTTTAATTAAAGCATTACACGTGTGACATTTGTATTTATTTTTAAATTGAAAATTACATACGTGGTGTCATATGTACGTTGACTTGATCAAAATTAGCCTATGTGCCAAAACTACAAAAAGAGCAGTACTTAAAAGGGCTATGTTGTAATTTATTTTGTTAGGGGACCAGAATCATAAGATCGTGATACTTAGGGGGTCAAAACTGCTATTAAATCTTACTTTCTCCAGTCCTATTTACAAGAAACGTTTGACTTTTTAGATTCATTGAATAATTTATGTATTCGGTCTATATTCTAGACCAAATACATTAACTATTCAATGATTCTAAAAAAAAATCAATTGTTTCTTGTAAATAGGACCGGAGGGAGTACTTTTTTTTTCTTTTAAGAAATGCAAAACTAATTTTTTGACGGAAGAAATGTAAAACTATTATTATTATTATTACTATTACTATTATTACTACTCCCTCCGTCCCATAATAACTGAGCTATGTGCAAAAAAAGTGTCCCAAAATAACTGAGTCATTTCCAATTCAATATATTCCACTTTACATTTATGATAGTGGAGAATGCATCAATACTTAACAAATGCACTTAAAGCTATTTTTCTCTCTCCTTCATTTATACATTTTTCTTAATACTTGTGAAATTAGCTTTTGCCTCAGTTAATCTGGGACGGAGGAAGTAGCACATTTTGTCAAAACAACGTGTTCATGCCTATAAATCATTATTATTAATTATTAGTTTGTTATAATCGCTTGATAGTTTTTTTTATATTCATTCCGTTCCAAATTAAATGAAGTTTTAGACATTTCAATTGTAATTAATTTTGTATGGGAAATAGATGAGTTGTTTTACAAAATTGTCCTTAGTAAATCGTATGAAAAAGTTAAATTAAAGAATTGAATAAGATAGAGTAATAAATAGTTAAGTGTATGATAGAAAAAGTAACATTAATGTTTCGTTGGTATTGTAAAGCAACTTATAATTTGGACAATTTTTTTTCTTCAAATAGACTTATAAATTTTTTTTGATAAGGCAAGAGCAAAATGACATAAAAATAATAGTGTCAACTAAGTTGGTACCCTATTCTAGTCTGTTGTCAATTGCTCATATATATTATTAAAAAAAAGGGAAAAATTACAGGAAAAACTGGGGGGACATAAAACTTGTACTCAACAACCCTGACGGGCAAAACCAAAAACCAAAAAATAAAAATCCAAAAAGTGGATTTAACCCTAAACATTTGTAACAATTAAGTTCAGGTCTAATTTTTGGCGAATGAACCGATCGTCAACATGAAATCGGATCATGTACCATCAAGTCCCTGCAATAAAGACAACAAGCATTGGCAACTCTTTCGAGTCCATACAGTACCACGGACAAATGCTTGAAAATGGGGGTGAATTCGATCGTCAACACGGTAATTAACGAATTCACGCGCACCAACGCATCTTAATTAGCCATTTCTAGCCCACATCAAGCGATCATGCAAACCCAGCCGAGGCACATTGAGGATGGCATATGAACTCAACCGCCAACACGGTAACGAATATCGCACATCCACGTTTTACGGTGACAAACAACGCAAATTCACATCCATTTCTAGCCACACACTCCAAAATCGATCACGAGACCGAGTAAGATTATTTGAAAACGGCAACAACCAAAGCAGGCCAATCCTTGCAAAACTGAATCGTGAAGCAAGCGAACCTGCAGAGAAACCAGATATGCAGCAACCGTCTAAACAGAAACCACCATCGACACCCACCACAACCTTGCATACGGCGAATCAAAGAAAGTCGAAGGAGGGTTGATCGTATTGGAGCAGAGGTGGCCGTTGAAAAGAGTGGTAGATCTCACCTTGGTTGTTGAAACCCGACGACCCAAACCACCAACGATGTGTAGGATGTCGACGAACAAGAACAACCTCCCCAAAACCATCGACATTGAAATCGCCGAGATATAAGGGAGAGGGGTGGTGGGGATGGCAGCAGCCGCTCATCGCACCACCATCTATGACAGCTACATCAGAGAATAGAGTGGAAAGCGGTGATAAATTGGTGCGGCGGCTAGGTTTGGTGAGGTGAGGAGCAGCTCTATCCAAGAAAATATGAAAGGTAAAAAACAAACCAATAGACTTATAATTTGGGACAGAGAGTATTGTTTAAGGAGAATAATTCGTTAACTGATTCAATAAAACATTAAATATAATTAAGGGTTAATAGGTCTTTACCCCCTGTAATATAGGTCATTTCCGGTTTCCCCCCTGTAAATATTTTTTTTTGATTTACCCCCCTGTAAAAAAAAATTGTTTTGATTTACCCTCTAATAGGTCAAACAAAAACCATTTTTATTTTTTTTTTCAAGAAATTTTTGTTTTTGTTTGACCTATTAGGGGGGTAAATCAAAACAATTTTTTTTACAAGGGGGTAAATAAATAAAAAGTTACAGGGGTGAAAACCGGAAATGACCTATATTACAGGGGTAAAGACCTATTACCCTATAATTAATGTTAGTTTGTATTATAGTGTTTCTTTAGAATTTTGTATTTTAACTAGAAACATCAAAATATTATAGGATTTTTATATTAGAAGGAAAGAGAGAAAGAAAACAAGGGAGATAAACTAATATTAGCAAGAATGACATCTAAAATATGTAAAGAAAAAGTGTCATGTCCTCTAAGAGTAGGTGGCATTTAGAATACACAAGAGTTTTTGTGTACCACACACAAATATGCTTTTCACCATTGATATATTATTAAATAATTCAATCGTTAAGATTGAAGAATGAGTACCTGTGTTATGGGTTTGGTGTTCAATTGTTGGTATTTGCAAATATGGTGTCCAACAATAATAGAATTGAATTAGATACATTTATGAAGAAACAAATAATTGCATAAAAATAGTAAAAATATATATTTTTGAATAAAAAAAATATTGAATGCTATAAAAAGTAATAATTAATCCAAAAAACAGTTCAAAAATCGTAATTAAATACTAAATTTAACTTTTCTTGAATGTAAAATAAAAGTATTAATTAAGAACCGAGTAATTATGAAGAAAATGAAAAAGGTAAATTCAAACTCCATTTCACACACAACAGCAACTAATGAATTCCATTTTTGGTAAAGCAAACAGATGAATTCTATGACTCCAAACATTCTTCATTTTTTCGATTTCAGTCCTTTCTCTGTGTGTTGGACTGTTGGCGTGAGATGGGACAAATTTATGTCATCTTGCATTAATAAAAAGTTTGGAGTAACCATGTAATTTAAAAAAGGTTATGGGTCAAATATGTGAAGTACATAAGAGAGATGACCTCTTTTAAAAGAAATTGGATACAATAGATGAGAGAATACGAGCAAACATGAATGGCACATGTCTCAACGATGACATGAGTTAGATGTCTGTTCCTAGCTATTTGAATTCGTAAAATAATGCTACATGATTCAGCAGCAACAGCAAGGATATTAACCGTGCAAAGCTCACACACAACCCTTCATAAGTTATAGTTTTTTTTTACATAAATTATAGTTATAGTCAAAGCAAGTCAATTACAGAACATCACTAACCCAAAAGCAAGGGAGTAAATTAAAAGAACCATTTATTCCCAATCACATGTAACTAACAAAAGTCTTCTATTGTGAGAAATTGGGAGTTAATTCCACCATTGTATCCCAGTCAATCAAACCATATTCGGCCTCTGTGGCAGCAGTAGATTATAGAACTTGTCGTGCAAGAAGAAATTCTTTCCCTTGCTGTCGACGGCTTTTTTCCATCCAACCCAGCCCCCATTGATTATTTTCTTCAAATCATCTGTACCCGTATAGTGTGGATCAAGTATTAAAAATGCGCAATCTCCACTGGCATCATTGTAATCCACTCCCAATAGTGTATATGCAAGGACACCACCACCTGCATTTAGAATCCAAAGCATCATCACTGTATACCACAGAATTTCAAGTGATCTCATATTGGGAGACGGCAAATAAATGGCAGAAATTAATATAGCATCTACTAACCAATCATAACAGGTGTACTTTGAGTCTCAAAGTGCAATGCTAATTCTCGACATTTTTCCGGAAGCTCAGCTCCGGATCTAACATTGATGACTTTGCACGTAACCTGTTTTAGAAAGAAAGCAAAATCCCAGTCAAGTCATTAAGAACCCAATTGTGCTCAGAAGCAGCATAAATTTCATTTTTCATGCACCTATATTTGAATTAGATCAAGTATCCAGAATATAGCCTCTTTAGGAGTGGGAGGCTCAACGTATCTTGATTCTAGGCTTCTAGCCAGAGAACTACCCAAGCACAATATCCAGTTGGCCCAAAAACCCAACTATAATATAAATGTTATCTATAAATCTACACTTTAATATTGATATAGTATAGGTTAATGAGATTGTTAAGTAAGCTTTGTAACATTAGCTCAACAGCTCGTATTGTTAAAATAGCTAGCCGTTAGTTATGCCAGCTGTGCCAGTTTGTTAGCAGCAGTGTTAAAATAGTTAGCCGTTAGTTATGCCAGCTGTGCCATTTTGTTAGCAGCAGTTACTAAACTGCCTTACGACCTAGTACAATAAATACTGGTCCTGCTTCAGAGACTCAGAACGTCAATATTACACAAACTTCAGATTCATCACATTGACAGTTTCTCTCGAAATTCTTTCGCTCTTTAACTATCACAAAAATCAACAAATATTAAAATGAACAGAATACTTACACCCAGAAGTTTGTCCAAAACAAAGCTCAACTCAATTGCACCAATCCAGTCTCGTGACCCAATAAAGGAAGGATCTTTATCACCAATCTCGACAAGTGCCTGCTGTATTTCTCTGAGAAATTTGTAGGTTTGTCAGGCTGAAACTAAATCATATACATGAAAATGACAAGCAAGATTTTCTTTTATAGAAGTAAACATCAGCCAGACTGATTGATTGAATTATTTATTCCATTCAAATTAAAAACAAACAACTATTTAGAAGACCAATTTAATAATCCATTGCACATGGGAAAAATCAAATCACAGCAATATTTTAAAATGTGGTGACAACTCAGATATGAATTAAGAAATTATATCTCCCAGTAAAACAAAATCCATCATTAGATGAGGTAAACTATAAATACCTGTGAGAAGGAACTTCTATAGACGAGTAGTTTTGGAGTCTGAACCATGAAATGATAGTCTGGAGAGAGCGATAAGCACAGCCCCATCCCTAGAAAACGGATATAAATAATTAATTCCTGATATTGCAAGAAAACTGAGCCATTTTGTTTTAAGATATGCGCTTGACACCACAATGGGTAAACCACAAGAACCTAACAGATGAAACGAGGAATAAAAGAAAATTGAAACAAGAGATGGGATTTGTTTAGCGATAGAAGGTCAAAAAGTTAATATCTAGTAATAGGAAGGAGTGAGACAACATATAACGAAGCTTCAATTGAAAGCGAATAAAAAGTCTCATTTTTTTATTCGCTTTCAAGAATAACAACTCATCCCAGAAGTAATAGCAAGGAGTGAGGACAACATATAAAGAAGCTTCAATTGAAAGCAAATAAAAAGTCTCATTTTTTTATTCGCTTTCAAGACTAACAACTCATCCCAGAAGTAATAGTAAGGAGTAAGAACAACATATAAAGAGGCTTCAATTGAAAGCGAATAAAAAGCCTAATTTTTTTATATTGGGCCTAACTCATCCTTACAAAACCGGCTTGTAAGGCGGGGGTTGCCCAAGCTTTATCAACACTAAACAATCAATATCTCTAAGCAATGTGGGACGAAATTCACCCCTTAAAACCCAACACAATTAAGGTGTTGGAGGCTGCAATGAAGGCAACCCAAATGTCGCAATTAGGCAGCTAGGGGCGGACCGCAATTAAGGCAGAATTTCCAACAAAAAGTGATTGGCCTGAATTTGATGCCCTGGAACCAGTTTTTAGTGCAAAATAAAATCATTGAGGTTTATTTTAAATAATATATAATGTATTTGCAAAAGGTCAAACATCAGCTTGATAAAAGTGGCCTGAAGGAAGCCCTGGAAAAATGCCCACAAATGTTCCTTTCTAAGGGAGGTTCCATTACATTTCTGGTATTTTAAAGCCGGAATGATAGCCCAACCCTAAAGGGCACTGAAATATTATATAAAGCAGTGTAAAACAAATTAAAAATTAATCTTATTTAGTGAAACTCATATGAGCAACAGTAGCCGGGATAGAATATTTTTAATTTTTAAAATAGCAGAAAGGATTTGGCAACTCGAGGAAAGACAAAAAAGGACATGTTTATGACACGATCTTCGTTCATGCAGTTCAGCTAATGGTGCATACCTCTGCGACAGTAGAGCAGCTATAGTTGCATATATTTCTTTGATGAATTAGGGTTTCAGTGTTACAAGCCTTATATATAATACTACAATTCAGATTACAACAATACCCCTGAACCATGCCATGGGAGCTATTACCCCCACACCCCAGCTGCCCCCCAACTACAATTGGGCCTAACACACGTTTGGGCCAAACACAAGGGTGGGGACGGCGGGAGCTTCACAACGCTCCACTAACTCACAATAAGACCGTGTTCTTGATAATCTAAAACTACTCATCAATAAGACAATAGCAACTATGATGTGTTTGTGTTTCAATTTAAAATATCCACGACTAGGACATTTTGATCAAGGCTAAAAAAACACAGTTTCAAGAACATGTAACAACCGTTATGAAGCAGAAGAATTGCAATTACCGAATCGTTGAAACCATCCTGAAGATAATGATGGTATTCATAGGAACCTTGAACAAGGGAAACAGCTCCCCCAATAACTGCATAAACCATGACACCTTAAATGAGACGATGAGACAAAGAAGAATAACATAAAGAACAGGCAAAGGTCATAACGGTAACTAACCCCCACTGCTTGGAAGCCCAGTGTGTACATCTCTTAGCAAAGCTGAACCTAACATTGCCACCAAGTATTAAAAAGTTTGTACATAGGATATACAAACTTTGAAGATTGGAAAATACAAATACAAAATGGAAAGAGGCAAATGCAATTGCGATTTTTAGCCCTTATATGAACTTTCAATTGAGATGTGCGTACTACCTTTCTGATGAGAGACGGTACCACTGTTTTTCAATTTTGAAAAATCCAAGGCATTAGCAATTCTTAGAAGGGGGCGATCATAAGGTAGCCCCAACCTTGAGTGCAAGGATCTCCTAAAATCAACTGCAGAAAGAATGAAAAATTTATAAATTACAGACATATGCTGAGATCATAAATGATACAGAAGAGTGGAAAGCCCTACAGGTTCAATAGATATGTTCCCGTCTGAAATTTAGCAATGGTACATAGTATACAAGGTAAAAGAAGAATCTTATCCATGACCTATGCAAAAGTTCAACAACATACCTTGCTTCATTTCTGTCTCCCCAAAACTCAGCTCATAGAAAACAGTTATTGGATGCAGAATCCCAGGAGGACTAAAGTGGTAAGGTTTTAGCTGACAATTGTATTAATTGTTAGTCAATCAAAAGAACAATAAGTATTGAATACATGTGTCAGTATAAATATTCACTTTGAAACTTTATTGATTAATGAAACATAAATGATTAAAAAAACAAATAAAACAGAAAGTACTGTATACTGTTCACACAAATAAAACTATTTTATAAATTTCACCTGGTCAATTACAAATAATAATCATCAGGGTGTTTTGTAAAATAAAGGATAATCATTTCCCCCACATCTTAATTTTACTATGAGATAATAAGTAGAAAATAGGTTCAGATAAAATTTGGAGCATTAGCCTCACAACATGCATATATCTTTGTAATCGCACATTCATAAGGCCTGATTCGTATTACCCATCAAAGAAGGCAGAAATAGGTCTAATTCTTTAAATCAATTAAGCCTAGTGGTTGACTTGGGATCTTGGAGTTTGCTCCTCCAAAGGTCTCAGGTTCGATTCCCTCTGGTGCCAATTTTGGTGGGCTAAGTCCATACAGAGCTTGCTCTGGCTTTAAACGGGCCCCCCGCAAGTGGGCGGTGGGATTGGTCCCCACGGATTAGTCGATTCTTGGATCGGATACCGAGTTTTCAAAAAAAAAAAAAAAAAAAAACCCTTGAATTGAACTATTCTACAAGTATAATACAGATCTTCAAATGGAAAGTGCCACTTCATCTGTGAACTATTAGTCATCATGGTGCATGTATTACAGCTCGTATCAAATGGACAGTGTCACTTTATCTATGAACTATTTTACATGATTGAGAAATAATGTATAGAAATGGAATTCTGTATTTGCAAGGCAAATACCAAAAATCCAACTGAAATTGTGCAATGATTGGATAAAAGAATGCCAATAAATAATAAAACATCCATTAACTAGAGGAAAATGATATTGTGACTTGGAATCATGGTGGAACAGTAGAACCACGGAAAACTTATGTAACTAGAAAGATTAACTCATTGTCTCACCTGAGGATGTTTTGCCAAAAGGTTAGGCAACATAAATTTCTGCAGGATATTTAACTGGTCAATCAAGCCAGGGATGATTAAACATGAAACAGCGTGTCTCAGTGGAAGATCCCTGGAAGCATAGCAGAGTACATCTAGCTTAATATCCAACACAATGAGTCTGGCTTCTTCCAGGACTGCAATCAATAAATCAATCTCAATTAAGAATGCTATAAACACAAAAATTAAAGCAATTCAACACCGAGTATGACCCTCAAATCCTGACCTGGAAAATATTCTGCAGTAGGCGCAGCAGATGCTGATGATGGCCCTAAGCTATTAAATAGAACACTCACTTGGATAGTATCTGCATTCTAAGCAAAGTAAATTTTCACAAAATGGACGATAATCGTCATTTGACTATTCATAAAGGATCGGGAAAAAAAATAAAGACCGAGATACAAACGAAATCAAAATAATATAAGATAATATAGCAAAGATTTGATCCATGTAGCCGACCCGATTTAGTGGGATAGGGCTTGGTTGTTGTTGCTGTTGTTGGTGTAATATAGCAAAAACTAAACAATTAAAAGGAAAACGGGGGAAAGATAAAAAAAAATATCATAATGTTTTATGTTACCTCCATGGAAAAAGCGGTTTTACTGTTGATGGAAAAGTAAGAACAAGATAGTGAGCTTGCATCATAGCCCGCATCACCCTCAACCAAATGCTTGGTTTTGGAGAGGTCTGTGTGAAAGTCTAATTGTATACCTCGAACTATGGCAGGTGGAGGTTTATCCAAAGAGGTTTTGCTCAATGTTTCTAACATGTACACGGCTTGAGGGTCTTTTAACTTGGCAATAAAAGCTTCAGTTGCCTGCTTATATGCTTTCTCAACATCTGTGGAACAAAATTTGTCCAGAGTTTACTGCATTTAGAACATAGTGAAACATGCATCTTAGATGATTCACTGACATCCAGATATTATCCTGTGCAGCTAAACACTAAGATGTACCCAGCTTATTTAACATTGAAATCAAATACATGAATTTCATCTAATTGACTGCAAAAATTCATGTCAAGTTCAAAATTTGTTCCTCTAAAAAAAAGTTACGAATATGTTGTAAGTGCACTCAGATTCCATGCACTTACAACATCGGAAGAAGATACGACAACTTCTCAAATTAGATTCAAAACAATAACTCAAAAAGTCAACTGCTTAATCTTCATCTCACAGTTTCGACAAATGACAGTGTGTTTTTGTGACTGCATGGAATTAATTTCCCTTCGTATACAGGCAACTATCCTTCATGACCCAAATTTTTTTTTGTCTACCTCATATGTAGTATTTGTATATCATCTTGAACTCATATTAAAGTGCTCTGAGCGAGAGCATTCAGTGCAACTCACTGCTACTTGAGGCTTGTGGTCACAGCTACTATTAACTAAGGTACTATTCAGTTAACATAAAGAGATACTATAGGGAACTTGAACTTAGACTCTGTTTGGATTGACTTATTTGAGCTAACTACTACTGCCATAAGCATTTCCGAAACTGTTTGGAAGAGCTTATGAAAACAGTTTATGACATATCCATAAGCTACTTTCAGCTTATGTACATAAGTTCTCCAGAATAGCTTATGAAAATAGTTTATAGCTGATATAAAAACAGTTTGACTTTATTTTATCATTTGCTACAGAAATAGCTTATACTATATATAAGCACTTATATAATAAGCGCTTATGCACTCAATTAAGTAGTTCATCCAAACAGTCAATACAATAAATACTAGAAATAGAATGGAAGTTGAACATAGTATCCTTCCAAATCACTACTTCAACGTGTCACAAATCCTAATCCCTAATTTTTTGAAGTATAGAACAGTCATAAATTGAATGTAAACATTAAAGTAACTTAATTGCAATGTGTGTAAACCTACATACCCAATTCTAATTAACATTTGGAGAGTACAAATTTACAAAAATCAGACAAAAACATTGCCACATTGCATCATTGGTTACGTTTTGGAAAAACACTCACCAGTTGGATTTTTGAGAGGATAATAGATTGGCAACTTAATCGGAAGCTCGCAACGAACCAAGCAACCATTCTCCCACACAAACTTCTCAGGATCTTCTTCCTGTATAACCGACGTTACACGTTCAAGTCCGCTATTCACATTTCCACTCTCACACACAAAAAACCGAACCTCATCAGAATCCGAATTTTCAACACCTCCAATCAAAGGTTGATCTTCCCCCGTTCCTTCTCCGTATAGAAGCTTCCTCAGTTCACGAGCAGCATCAATTGCGGCGCGAGCACTGGTATCGTCGCCGGAAGATAGAGCTCCGATTAAATGAAAGCCTTTGGGAATTAAGGTTTTGAGATCGTTTGATTCGTTGTGGAGATCGGGAGAAGAGGAGGAGGGGGTGGTGTTGATGCATCGGAGGATGGAGACGATGGTGAGTGGTGGTAAGAATGGGGATCCGATTAGCCAGTGATGAATTCCCGGGTCGGATCCTTTGTGGAGATGGATTGAGCGGCAGAGTAGTCGAACTATGCGGTTGCTATCGTCCGCCATTGGAATTGTGTGATTACACTCTTTGCTCTTTCAGTTCAATTCAACAGGTAACACTGAAACGGTTTCTTTTTTACCATTGTAATTTTCAGACCTTTTTTTTATAGCACTTTTATCCTTCATTAACCCCTTCAGTAATTCACAATTACTGACTTAAGTATACAAATTTATCAACCACTAAAAATACATCATTTTTTTAAGGACTAAAATTACATCGTGAATTTGGTATATCCATCGTGATATCAAACATACATTTAGTTAACCACTAAAGACAAGTCATTAAAAATTCGGACTCTCTTCATTTAATCGTTTAACTAGACAAGTCATATTTTTGATAAATTAAGAGCACAGTGATATTAAAGAGAATAGGAGCTGTCCCAACTAGACTCTAATCACCAAATAGGTGACTTGAGTGGTGATTGACGGTTATCGCTGTGATGGTCGGAGTGGTCGTTATAGTGTTGTTTCATGGTCAAAGTTGGCTAGAGTGGTGTTCCACGATGATTGAGTTGTGGTTAGAATAGTTACGGGTGGTGGCGGCCAACAAAAATGGGAGTGGTGGTCGACAATAGTTAGAGTGACGGTCGACAAACAAGTAACCACATCAGTCAAAGTGGTGGTTGGGGATGGCTTTAGTGGTGGATGAGGATGGTTAGAGTGGTGGTCAACAAACAATCGGACACAACAGTCAGAGGTGGGGTCAAAGTGTTGGTGTCCCACGATGGTCGAAATAGTGATTAATGGTGGTCGAAATAGTGACTAATAGTGTTCAAAATAGTGGTTGATAGTGGTCAACAACAATTGGTAGTAGTCTACCAAAATTGACATTAGGGGAATGAGACTGAGATATTAAAAGGAACACACTTCAAGGTCTCAAGTCAACACTATTAGAGTAGGTTAAAAGGAAGTAATTGTTGAAGTAGATAGCAAGGCATAAAGTTAGGATCCAACCTCGCAAGATATTGAAGGAGGACTTCAATTTATGATAGTTACATAAATTCAAGTCAGAAAATGAGTATAGCACCAATACAACTACCATAATTTATGCAAGGTCACTATCCTCCCCAGTAGGGGACAAGACAAATTATCTTTTTAATTAATACAAGTTTTGTACCAAAAAAGAAAAACAATTATTCTTGCTCCAAGTCAGGCAGGATGCACGTTCATCCGCATACACCAACCAGACAGGTAGTTACAATGTTGTCCATGAAATAAGTGCTATTGACCTGTGGTCCAATAATGCTTGACCTTGCAAGTAGATTAACACACTAAAAGATGAATCCTAGTTGCTTAATAAATTTTCAAAATTTGATATCAATCTCCATGTTTTTGTATTAAACACTTGAATGCAATATTGAGTTGATTCTATCCTATTATAATAAGGTTGTTACTAAATGATAACTGAAGCATCATCAATAATTTTAATAATGCAAACAGTAGCAGAAAGGTGCACAAAAAATCAACATATTCTAAATTGGCACAGGTATGTGTGTCTCAGAACATGTACACAACACCAGTAGAAAGAAAAAACAATCTTTCTATGGTTAGATACCCTGAAAAGACAAGTTGGATGAATACGAAGAACGGGACTTCTTTTGAAACCAGAGAGATTGAGGAAAACAGTTAGACCGATTATCTGAATTGGAGATTGATTGAACTAAATGTACACCATTGTGTCCCTCTTCCTTGGAAGAATCAACTCCAGAACAAGATGCTCCCATAATCTCTTGCATAGACGTGTTCAAAAATATTTCTCGTGAGCTGAGCAAGTTCCCTTCACAACTTCTCAGACTCGATACAGGGTCCGTTCTGTTATAAGAATTTTGTGGCGGAAGCTGAGATCCACAATAGGAGGAAGAACATGATGGTGTTTTATTCTTCATAATGGGATTTTCAGAGGTGTAATCAGCATAGTCTATTTCACTCTCTTGTTCATTGGATGTCTGTTGTATTCTGCGCGAACAACTAAAGATGTTGAAAGATGACCTCTTTGGTGAATTAGAAGTGCTAAGAGGAACATAAATGATCCTCAACTCAATGTTACAACCCAATAAGCACTGCAAGGAACTTGCAATCAATTTCCATGACTTCTCAGCCTTGGATACATGGTGGCGACGACTGAACTCCAACTCCACAATAGCAAGAGCTGAAAATTACTGTATTAGGACTAACAACTCAAACAACATAATATTTACTTAAAGTTGCTAAAAAGAAATCGGTTTAGACAGTAACAAGCAAGTTTCTCAAAGAAAAAGTTTGGCTTAAAACCTAATGAGTTGTTAGTTACTCTTGATTAAAATAAAAGTGATTTTGTTATAACTAATTTGGAGAATATTCTTTAGAGATTTTTAAGAAAAAAAATAGACTATAGTTGAAAAGATATGCATGTTAAAATAGTTTTTCATTAATATGGTTAAAAATACACACCATAAACTAAATTTTTCTCTCTATTCTATTAAAAATGTTTTTTGAGAACAAAAAAAAACTAACCAAAGATATGACTAAAACATCAGTGATTTTTTTTTAATATTAAACAATCGGGACCGATGTAACAGCAAAACGTGATTATACAATATGATGCAATAACTTTAAATTAAAAAATATGATGCAATAACTTTAAATTAAAATAAATGGAAAATGAGTAGCAGGACAAAAATAACATAAAGAGAAAGAAATTACAAGATGTAGATTGATCAACAAGAAGTGAAGACAACTTTCCCTTCTTCCTGAGGAAAGTTTTGAGCCGACTAGATTGACATAGCCCGGTAGCTTTATACCATACGGCATCCAGTGTTCCTTCGTGGTCCTCCTGCGCCACTAATCTAAATGATTTGTTTTCACAACTACCTGCATCAAAATGTTCCATGCTCTTCCCTGTATATGATGCATTCAAGAAATCACCGTCCACGTCCATTTAAGGAATAAGGGGAAAAAGTAATAATTTAAGGAAAAATAATAACCAAGCTCATCTCCATTGCATGCACCTCCCAGAGACAACTTGATACCATCTGCATCTGTGGGAGGATAATCAGCTGAGCTTAACTGAAGAAGAGCTACAGTGAACCATGTCGATTGATTTTTCGAAATTCTTAACTGTTTCTCGGCTTCAGTAAATATTCTCAATGCATGGCTTAGTTTTTGAAGGTCTGCTTTCGCTATGGTAGAGAAAATAACTGATCAGAAACCGACTAAGATAGAAACTGAATAGAGTATAGACAGCAAAACAACACTCATGTACTGCAGAAATATTAAACAGACGGTTTATTCAGTTAAAGCTAAACAGAATATGCTAAATTATCATTTAAGCACTTACAAGTATATCTACTAGAATATTTACTTCTGACTTCATCACCGCCATTTTCATGATTCCCCGCAAGGATGTCCATTATGAGATTCACCAACTGTGACACAAGTTGCAAAGGATCGATCCTTGATCTCATCAACTCGCGAGCTCTTATAACAGTATTTGCTGTGTCAGGTGACAAAGCCAGATCAAGCAAATCAAGCAATTCATCGTCAGAAACAATCCCAGTCTGCATAACAACAAAGGGCAAGGTTGATCACTAAGGAAAAAATGAAGAAAGTTTTGGGGAAAAATAAGTGTGGGACTAAGGCACTATACTTACGAGCTCATAAACTAAGGAAATTTTGATCTTTTTACCAAGCAAACTCAGCTGATCAAGCATAATTTCTGCATCCCTAACAGAACCACAGGATCTTGCAGCAATAAGGTCCAAAGCAGCCTGTTCAAAATCAAGACCTTCTTCTGCACAAATTTTTTCTAATTTGCAAGCAATGTCAGCATCTTGAACCTTCGGAAAGTAATACTTCTGAGCCCGGGAAATTGCACTTTGTGGAAGCTTATCCAATTCAGGAGTTATCATCACAAAAACTGCATGTTGAGAAATGTTATCTTGGTTATTTGAAAGGCACGCCCATGTCTCGGGGTTCAATAACTGGCACTCGTCAACAATGAAAACCTTAAAACGAGAGGAAACGGGAGGTGTACACGCATTCTTAACGAGGGATTTAACCTGGTCTGTATGATTGATTCTCACAGAATCAACTTCTTTAACATCTTTACTTCTTCCAGAAAAGAATAAAATACATTCTCTACACAGGCCACATGGTTTTTGCTTCTTATTAGAGAGGCAATTCAGTGCACAAGCAAATATCTTTGAGGCAGAGGTCTTGCCGGTACCACGTGGACCATGGAAGAGATAAAATGATGTTATCCTTCTACTAGAGAGTGCACCCAAAAGAGACTTAACTACCATATCTTGTCCCACCAAATCATCAAATGATACAGGTCTAAATTTCATAGATAACATTCTAGGAGTTTCCAAATTTGGACTAATTTCGCCACCATTGTGTCTCGCATTTCTATGTCCATGAAGATCCGTGTCATCAACACAGTGCAATACCAAGGAGCGGTCTTCTTTCCCAAAACAAAGATTTGATTCTCTAAACCTTGGAGAATTTGACAAACAACAGTTTTTTCCACATCCATTTTCCCTATTATCTAGAACACCAAAATCTTGATTTATAAGTGCCAAGGAACCTTGGGGTGATAAAGCATCACGAACACAAAGGCACGGACTGCTCAAATTGCTAGCAATATCTCCAACCACATCAGATGGCTTAACTTGATTCTTGCGTAGAAGTTTTCTAGCTGGCATTCTCCCTAATTTAGACGATCTTCCAATTTCTCGATAATATAACCCCCCATCCTTGAAATCATTAATATCCAATCCTTTACCACCATGGTTGCTACCGCAGCTTTCACTAGGTGATTTATTTCCATAAACACTCCGTCGATTTGGTCTTGAATTCAACAGTCCATGATTCAATTCCAAACTGGTTGCATCCAGCTCTCTTCCCCCTTTAAATCCTAAATTCCTTGAACTAGCAAGGTTATCATCAGAATCAAAAGCATCCGGAAACATCAGAGAAAACCCATTGCCAGAGCCATTTTCCCAGTGCAAGTTGTCAATCAAAGGAGAGTGATTGGTAACAGAATTGGTTGATGGATCCTTCAATGACCTGACTCTCCTCAATGCTACAAGAGCCTTAGAAATCGGTATATCGACAGAATGCCGCCGTCCATCCATCATCATTATATTAACTCCTATAATCAGACTCCGCTAAAAATAGTTTAATCCTCAACCTAGAAGAGAAGTATAACATGAACACAACATAATGGAAAAACCAAAACACACAAACAGACACGTAGTGTTTAAACTTGCACTACAAAACAAAAATGGTTGGAGGCATAAAACAAAACAACAAAGCATCAAAATCACATTCATTTAAACCTATAATACACATTATTCCAAAAAAAAAAGCATACAAATGCAACATGGTCAAATTCGAACCAAAGGCTAAAAAAAATGTGTAGATCATTGTATCTTTGAGCTCAAAAATTCTAGTCATATGGAAATAAAATTACATGAATGATTTAATAGTTATATGTTAGAAATGTAACTTGTTTTTTACTGAACAAGAGTTGAAAATGCAGTACCTTAGGTCCCTAACAAGAGTGAAGAACAGAGAGAGCAATGAGTGAGTAATCCAACTGTAGCATCAAGTTTTCTTCTCTCCTATATAGAGCAAACCATGTGGTAGCTATTCTGTTTCCATTGACATTTCATTCAACATTACTATAAAAATATTAACTTAAGGATTAAAATAAACAAAATGAATAAAAAATAGTATAATACTAGTAGTATAGTAAGAGAGATTCCGGGGCATAAAATATTGTTTGACAAAGTTTGAAAAAAAGGGAAAAAGACACGGAAAGGTGGTAATAGAAAAGTGGAAAATCTGTTGGGAAAATGAGAAGAAATATATAAAACAGGATAGCGTAGAAAGCGGGTGTTGAAATGAATGAACAAGCGTGTGAGACTAGTGAGGAACTAACGGGTAAGAACTGAAGAGGAGTGTTGTGTTGTTGAGTTGTAGTGGCAAAATAGTAAATGTAACAATAAATGCAATGGGGTGTTAGACACGCCATGGCTTGTGAATGGAGCCAAAATGAGTTGAGGGAACATAATTACTACAAAACTTTGGTTGGGGAATTTTGAGCTTTGTTTTGTTTGGTTCTGAGTTTGATTTGATGATTAGTGTTGTGGCGTGAGGAAGAGTCTCTATGTGACAGGTTAGGTTGGTGGGGAATATATAGTTTTTTTTTTTTTTTTTTTTTTTTTTTTTTTTTGGGAA
>Ga0228711_1003886_pt1 | contig 23191 bp, 17 predicted proteins | sample MedpolnodulmetaG_2_FD_177996 | JGI IMG/M metagenome (GOLD analysis project Ga0228711, IMG submission 177996) | Root nodule microbial communities from Medicago polymorpha collected in Santa Monica, California, United States - brown nodules | ecosystem: Host-associated > Plants > Roots > Nodule...
AACTTTGTTACTATTTTCAACTCAAGGATACAAGAGTTAAAGATCATATTGCCATTGGGGATTCTTAAGCACTAATGGAGTCATGATATCCATGGACATCAAAGCATCTCACTAAAAGGGTGATGATTCCCTAGACTTTTTATGATGAATGGAGATGATTAATGGCAAAAGAATTAATACAAGAGGATGAGATGATTATCAACGGAAATGACATGCTGTATTTTAGTATACTTTCTTTTTATGTCTCAGAACACCATACTCAATTTGTGAATCTCTTATTAAGCTGCATGGAGACCATTTTTTTTTTTATGCACACTAAACACCTTTACAATTAATATGGAACATATTAGTAATTGAACTTATAATTCTCCTTCTATGGTTCAACTCCCTAAAAAAAAGATTAAAACTTATTATTTTTAGTTCAGCTCATAAGACCCGTGCGGCGCACGGGTCATCAATCTAGTGTTAGTATAAGTTAATTGTTATCTAAGTTTTTTCTCTTTGTCAATCTCAAACTTTTTAACCCTTAACTCAAGCTAGTTGAGCTATCAAACCTCCTTTGAAGTAATAACTTATATTATGTTGAAGAAATACTTACTCCAATAAATCGATCAACGTTCATTTAATCCGATCAACGTTCATTTTCTTTTTCAAGATTTCTAGTTTTTCCAATAAATCGAAAACTGACCCTTTTAATCCGAACCTGAGAAAACCGAACCTAAAAACCAATCAAAATAGACATATCATCCGTCAGTTTGGTTGTTTGAGCCTGAACCCAAACCGATGGCCATCCATAAAAAATTTGTGCATTAGTGGTCCCAACAGTCGCCTATATATTTAGGAGTCAAGATGCCTACCTCATATACTAGTATGTTATATACAACCAAAAAGGCTAGGCAGACTGAATAGACAAAATTGGAAGAAAGCATATATACATCCAAAAAAGAAAAGTGGAAGGAAGTAGTTGTGGATGTGGAGCTGTACGAAAAGAAAAATTAGTGGATATTAACAAACAAAGACTTTGGCCCGAATTGACTATAAATTCCCAACAAAAATAAGTATTTACTTTTTAACTTAATATCTTTTTTTATGTATATTTTGTTATACCAGGTGAACTATGATCTCTCGAAAATTTTCCTAGCCACTAATATATCTTACGTCTGATATATATAACCTAAAGCCAATAGTGATTCGTAACCTAGATTTGATTCAAAGTAAATGGAAATTGAAAATAACTAAGAACATGATATATTATATAAGCATAGTTCAAATAGAATCAATAAAAGTAACAGTGATGATCACATGGATCCAACAATTTAAAAGAGATTCATCATGAAAGTTTTCTGGTTACGGAAAAATGAGAAATACAACGACTCAAAATAAAACATTACAAAATGTTTCCTAAACTATGAGTAATTCACTCTAAAATTTGTAGAAAATTGTCACCGGAGTAGAAAAAGACTCGATAAATAACTAAAAAAACATTATATGATGATTCATCAAATATGCCCTTCGTTACATCTCACAACTTTAGATAATACAATCATTGTGATGACAAATGTTTCCAAGGCTCTAATTTAATGGTTTTATTTGGCATAATTATATATATTCCTTCTTCTATTTCAGATTTATTTAAATGTAATGTAATAGGTTAGGGTTTAGATAACTATTGTTTAGTTGTATCAAAGGTTTATATTATTGTTTTCTCTTAACTCTTTTTTCATGCACCAAGGTTTTATCTCATTTGATTTTTTTTTTTAAAACATAACTTTGGATTATTGTTTTCTCAACTCTAAAGTTGTGACTGCATATCCATTTATCGTTGGATCGGCTATCGGTTAGAAGATTTGCAACACTTGGTTCTATGTTTTCATTGTATCTTCAAAACGAAATTTGAAGAGAGAGTAATAGTGTTATCACAATAGTGCAAATTTGGGTTTTTATTTTATTATCTTATTTGTAAGATTTTGTGCTTTATTGTTTTGGCTGGTTGTAGGCATCATTTTGAGCTCTATCGAGACTCTCTTGTACCCTTATTTTATTACAATATAACTTTTTCTTTGGTGTAGATGACCCATTGTTTTTACCCTTAATCTGAGACGTTTTCTACGTTAAAACATTGATCCCGCATGTGCTCTCTTGACCCTCTTGAAAATAGGGAAAGTTTTATTTATCGTGCATATTGGTCTACTTTTATGATTATGTGTTAATTTCCCATCAAAATGGTATCAAGAGTTGATTGTTTTCCTTTAAGGGATTGACTCCTTGTATCGATAGTTTTCTTGACACTAAAGTCGTCAGACGACACATGTTCTGATGATTGAGTGTCAACCATTGTGCAAAAGTATATGGATGAATTATTTTCGCTTGAGCGGAGTATACTCGAATGAATAGATGCTAATACTTGATAGAGTACATCAAAATGAATGGATGATCTTAATGTAAAGTACGGTGGGGCTCTAGTGGGTTATGACGGAGCTCCGACGTTGCACACCGTTGATCGGCGTTGACCATTGCCACCTCACCATTTTTTTACAATTTAAATATATTATATTTTTGTATTATAATTTAAATGTTTTTTATTTTATTTTGAGGTGAGCTTAAATATGTTATTATTAATATAAAATAATAAATATTCATAATTTATTTTATAAAAAATATAATATTTAATAAAACAATAAATATCATTGACTATAATGGTTGACTCGTTAAAAATATTTATTTTATTCTTTCTTTTAGTTTTTAATGTAAATGTTTAATTTAGTTTTTTTTACAGAAATAATATTTATGTTTAGTGGGTTTTGAAGCCCCTCACACTTTGTCACCACATTATGGTTGTGATCTCACATCCACATTTTCTTGAGTCCATTGCTTCATGTTTCACTTCCTTCTTGGGTGCTTCGTAATAACCACTCCTTTCACAAGCCAATTGTAACCTTGGTCTCTTTAAATTGGATCTTATTATAGCAATAATATTGCAAAAATTAATTATCAATAAACATTGGGCTCTAGCGGCAATTAAATCCACCCTATTTACTTGTTGACGTACCAAATTAATCATATCATCTCTGACTTTCCATGTATCTTTGGTTGAAAAGAAAGGTGTCGTGTGAACTTCAGTCTAACCAAGTTGGGACACACCGGAATCAATATGTGAAGCTTCAAAATGAAGGGAAGCTTCATCAATATTTGGTTTTGCATCGACCGAAGCTTCAACCTTAAACAATTTCAACTCGATGGAACAATCGACAAAACTTGGTTTTGACTCAACCAAATCATCATCCGCATTTCCAACCATAATTATCAATAAACAACATAATACTGCAAAAAAAATATTATTAATTAGGAAAATGCTGAAATGCACGACAATTTTTGTCGTGTAATTTGCACGAACTAGTTTTTAACTACCATTTACTATTTTTTTTTAAATTTGGATTTAGCAGAAAATGACAAATCTTGCCTGTGCTGTATATTTCCTATGAAAAATCATACAAACATCCCATTCAGTGGTCTATATATGTGTCTTACCTCACAATTGCTTTGGTAACATTATTTTTTAATATATACTACTGCTTTTGTATATAATTAAATATTGGAAGTGGTTATGTATGTTGGTTATTACTACAGTATACAAAAGCATCAATAACCAAAAAGAAATCCATTATTTAAGCAATTTGGATGCAATTCAACATGTCGTGCGGCTTTTCGTGTGTAGAATTTGCCGTGCTGTATAGCAGCGCTCTATTAATTAAGTCAAGCATTAAATTGAACAAAATGGAAAAAAGGCAAACAAAAAAAATGATATTGGAACACCAACGACAGTAAAGTGCCGCTGGAGCCAGCTGCACTTAATTGCCGTTGTCATTACGACTTTGTCAGACCAGTTACAAAAATTTGAATTAACACATGTACTCGCCATGACTCTAATTTAAACTTCATAGGTTGAAATTACAAAGTTAAACTTTAATCACATTCAATAAATTGAACTAGTGTTTTTATCTTGGATATCTAAGTATGAGATAAGGTTTCATTTCCTTTGAAATTTAGTATTTAATATTTAATAAAGAGATTTGAATTTATATTTTAGTATTACAGTTATATTGCCATTGCCATTCAACGTAGATATGCTTTTCTAATTATTAATTAAGTAAAGCTTTTTTAAATTAAAATAAAAACCTCAAAAAAAAAAATTGAACAAGTAAAAACCTCAATTTTTATAGGAAATAAAACAAATAATATCTTAAAATTTAGGATCTTATAATATGACACATCATTGACACTTTAATGTAAAAATGAAAATTGATTATTAAGTACCTCTTTGGTTTGAAATGTATTATTCTTTGGTTTGAAATGTATTATCCTTATGAAGACCAATTGATTTGTTCTATGGTAGAAGATGCATGTAGGGTCATGGCCAGGAATGCAAGGCCTAAAACCAAAGTGTTCTAATCTGATAGAGTTTCATGTCCAGTAACATGAGAATTGTTTTTCTCTGCTTCAACCTTTATACTTCTTGTTTGCTAATATGCTCTTCTAAGCTGTGTTTAGCAGGAGATACTTTGAACATTGGCGAGAAGATATTAGGCAATGAAACCTTCACCAACCTTGTTTCAGCTGGAAAAGTATTTGAACTTGGCTTCTTTACTCCAAGCAACAATGATGCCTCACAAAGATACTTAGGTATATGGCATCACATGCAAGGAGAGAGGTCACGACAACCTGAAGAACAAACAGCGGTGTGGGTTGCCAACAGAGACAGCCCTGTAGCTGTTGGTTCCATTGGAGTTTTCCAAATAGCACAAGATGGGAATCTTGTAGTTTTAGACACCTCAGGTAATAATAAAAGTTACTGGTCAACCAATTACAAAGTCAATGGCTCTTCACCTAAAAACAGGACAGTGAAACTCATGGATTCTGGTAACCTTGTGTTATATGATGATGAACTCATGGGAGTGAAACTGTGGGAGAGCTTTGAAAATCCAACTGACACATTCTTGCCCGGAATGAAGATGGATCGGAATTTGAAACTAACTAGTTGGAAAAGTGCATATAACCCAAGCAGTGGGGATTTCACTTTTAAGACAAGGGACAACCGTTTCATCATCTTAAACCGAAGTGAAATTCATTGGGAGAGCGAAGAGCACAGAAAGCATGATCAATTGGACGACATCAGCTTTGAGGTTTATAATTTGTTGACCAACTTCAGTTTACTTGCTCAAAATTCGATGAACAACTTCAGTTCACCTGAAAGACGGAACAAACCCATTGAAATTCCTATCGAACAGTATAACAATAAAAGATTGTTCCTCAATTCCACAGGTGTGATACAGTGGGTGGAAGGTGATTTGGCAGTTATATGGAAGCAGCCAAGAAGCAAATGTTTAACATATAACGTTTGTGGAAACTTTGCTAGCTGTAACGACAATGATAGCGTCGGTTGCAAATGTTTACCAGGATTCTACAATGATAACCAGGGAGAGGAAGATTCTTCTCTACAAGCAGGCTGTACGAGGAGAAAAACAGCATCCTGTACTGAAAATGACATGGCGTTCTTGAACTTGACCATGATTAAAACAGGAAGGCCGGATATAAAGGTAACCGTGCAATATGAAGAAAATTGCACATCTGTGTGCGTTGGGATGTGTCCACGGTGTCAGGCTTACTCATATGCTCCACTTCCTACTAATTACCAGCGTGATGTTCCTTTAAACTGTTGGATCTGGACACACAGTTTAACTACTCTTAAAGAAGAGTATACTGCTTGGGATGATGATCGTAGACTCATTGTCATAGTTGATAAATCAGACATAGGTATGCATATGATGTTTAAATTATAGACATATTTATCTTCTTCTTTTTTACAATAAAATTAAAGACAAATTCATAATTCTGAAGATTCCTTTTATTCATTTTTGTAGCACCAACTCCAAGAACTTGTGAGCCCTGTGGTACAAACCCAGTCCCTTATCCTCTCAGTACCGGACCCAACTGTGGAGACCTCGCGTACTTCAGCTTTAGATGCAATACCTCAACGGGCCAAGGTCCCCTTAGCTTCACGGCCGCCAACAACTTTAGTTACAGAGTTATTGGAGTTGATCAAAGTAGAAGAAAGTTTACCATTCGTAATGAGGGTTATTCCTTTACTGGTTATTGTGATGAAGGATCTAGCCACGCAGGAAGTCTGAAGGTTTCTTTACCGTTTCACATCACCAATGACAATCTGTGCAATGAAAAATTGGAAGTTAGTTGGGAGCCACCTTCCGAACCCATCTGTAATAACTCTGTGGATTGCAATGGCTGGAAACATTCTACCTGTAATAGTAAAGGAAAGAGGTGTCTTTGCAATGCAAACTATAACTGGAATGGTGAATCTTTAAATTGTACCAAAAGTAAGTATTAATATTCATGTAACTAAGAATATTACAAATTCACTTAATTTGATGAATTTGGATTATAGCTGAAGTTAAAAAGGTAAACAAGTGCTATTATGTTCTTTGCATATTTTTCAGAGCCAAGCAGAGAGAAGTCTAAAAGCTTATTCTATTTGATTCTGGGCTTATCTCTTTTCGGCGTAGTTGCTCTAGTAGGCATCATTATTTTTGCTTATGCATGCAGAGGAAGAATAGCGCATATGATTAAGCAAGGTGGGAATTATTTATTTTTTCCTTTCTTAACTATTTTTATGAAATTCAGGAATATTTTTGAGTTTAATCTGTGATTATGCATATACAATTATTTAACGAGTTTAGATAAGGATAGCTTACGAAGAAATATTAGAGGGCGATTTTACAACAGTGAAAGACATGTGAAGGATTTGATAGACATGGAGGGATTGGAAGAGAATGACAATGAAGGAATAGAGGTTCCGTATTTCAATTTCAAGAGCATACTAATGGCGACAGATGACTTTTCCGATGCAAATAAACTTGGAAAAGGTGGTTTTGGGCCAGTTTACAAGGTGATTGATTTTCCTTCTACCTATCTTCCAGGCCAGACTAGATTTTAAATTAAGTAAAGACCTGTTGAGATTATTTTTTAGGGTAAGCTTGGTGGTCAAGAAATTGCAGTGAAGAGACTTTCAAATGTTTCAACACAAGGCTTACAGGAATTTAAGAATGAGGTTGTTTTGATTGCTAAACTTCAACATCGTAACCTTGTTAAATTACGCGGCTACTGTGTAAAAGGAGAGGAAAAAATTCTGCTTTATGAGTATATGCCTAACAAGAGCTTGGACTTACTGATATTCGGTTGGTCTCTAATTTTATCTATCATTTGTGGTGTTTTATGTGTTTGGTGTACATTGATTAATTATTTTTCTCCTTTAAATGGTAAACTAAAACATTCACAGATTCGACAAAAAGCGTAATTTTGGATTGGCCAATGCGGTTTGAAATAATTCTCGGAATTGCTCGTGGACTTCTCTATCTTCATCAAGACTCAAGACTTAGAGTTATTCACCGAGATTTGAAAACTAGCAACATTCTTCTAGACGAGGAGATGCAACCGAAAATCTCAGATTTTGGACTAGCAAGAATAGTTGGAGGCAAGGAAACTGAGGCAAGCACAGAGAGGGTTGTTGGTACATAGTAAGTTCAATTCTTAGTCCTTTTTTTACTCCTGTTTTTTTGCTTTCTTAAGTATTCAAATTGAAATTCTTCTCACATTTTTTCAATAACCTTATATCATGAATTTCTCAACCTTACTTATTAAGAAATATAGTAATTTTTTATATAATGGGATATTTAGTCATTTATACGAGTGGTTATCTTGTGTCGACAGCGGGTACATGTCTCCTGAGTATGCCTTGGATGGATATTTCTCAACAAAGTCAGATGTTTTCAGTTTTGGCGTTGTCTTACTTGAGATCATCAGCGGAAAAAGAAACACCGGATTCTATCGGTCTAAAGAGATTTCAAGCCTTTTGGGTTATGTATGTTCCATCCTTTCCATTCAATTATTTTCTTACTATAATTTTTTTTTTTAATTCAGAGATTTACATCTTATTACCAGGCTTGGAGACTATGGAGCGAGGATAAAATGCTAGATTTAATGGACCCAACTATAAGTGATACTTACAACGTTAACCAATTTATTAGGTGTTCACAAATTGGACTCTTATGCGTACAAGACGAACCAGATGATCGTCCACACATGTCAAACGTGGTGACCATGCTAGACAGTGAAACTACAACCCTCTTAACCCCTAAACAACCAACCTTTTTTACACGTAAAGACATCTCTAGCACAAGTTCTTCAATTTTGCAGCTTGATAGTATCATTGAAGAAGGACGATGAGAGATAAAACATTGCTCCAATTGGACACTTTTGGAACAAAAATTTGTTCAAGCAATCATTAGTTTGTTTTGTTGTCTTACTTTTCAATTATACTAGTAGTTCAAATTCATGTAACTTTTGAGCACAATTGTATATTGCCAATGTCGCAATCATAACAATAATTGCTGGAAATAAATTTATTTCTCGTTATGTTGAGGATTTGTATTTTTACGGGATATCTTATATTTACATGGGCAAGTAGAGGCATATTATAAAATAGTTAGAAATTAGACATATTGTACCTTAGTGACATAATAATATATAGTTTAAATGAAATATTTGCTTAGTTAGAGCCCTACCCAACTTAATGATTAGTCTCTGCAATTACGTGCAGATCATATCCCGTTGACACCAAAAAATAAAAAGTTTGCTTTGGATACTAGTATATTATTAGTGGAAGGACAGATGAACCAAAAAGAAAATTAGCTGCCTGAACTAGTAGATAAACAGGACATCTGTTACACACTCAAAAGATGTAAAAATGTTGGCTACCTTAGCTTTCAAGGTACCACATATAGTTCCTAGGCAAATCAAGAACATATGGCTGAATTGTCGTGCTAGAATCAAAAATATGAATTTTTTGATAATGCATATACTCATAGGGAAAATCATTATGCAGATAAACAGACAAATTTAGGTTTGCATTTTAATGATTTCATTTGGTGCATTTCTCCCCCGTTAAGATTTGAGATAACTTAGCTAGAAATAGGCTAGGACTTCCTTTTTATAGATTTTGTTAAGTTTCTTTGACGGTTTGGTTTGGTCCCCCTTCTTTTTGTACAACACTCTTTCTTTAATATAATTATGATTACGATGTAGCCATCTTTAGACGCATCAGTGTTATAAAAAAAATGTAAAAAAACTTGTTTTTTTTAAAAAACAACTATGGTAATTACTTTTCAGATCGGTTGTTGTTGTAACTTAAATGAAAATATAATTGTTTATATCTTAGTGGTAAATACAAATATATTTTTATGGTGGATTCTAGGGTGAACCATCAATTAAATGGTTCACCGGTGGACCACTTTTATATACCATCAAGATATAATTAAAGGTCTAGATGAGTTAGACAATAAAAAAAGAACATGCATGTGTTTCCACACACAATCCTTTTTCCACCTTCTCTCCCAACACTATCATATTCACATCCCCACTACCCAAAATCCGACCCTCCCTGAAACTGCCACCAAACACCTCTACCACCTAGCCTCCTGTAACAGTCTCAACCGTCAGTTATCTATAAAAGGGCATAGATGAAACATTTGGGGGAAACATGACATTCAAATGGGGCTCTTTTGCTCAAATAATGACTGAGATTCAATTTCTTTAAATAAAATGATTGAGATTCATGAATTGCTTCATTCTTTTTTCATAAAGGCTATTGTTTCCATATTTTATTTATTTTTTCACCGAAGTTTCCATAATTCAAACAATCAATTTTCTGACTGTTATGAACCTTCTTAGTTTTTTTTATGAGAAAATCAATTAGGTTAGTTAATCTTAACTTGCAAACAGCATGAAAAACACGTTCGGAGAAAAGCCCTTTTTTTATTGCAGAAAATGCAAACATTGCACAGAGAAATGAATTGAAATTTGATGGAGGAGAGATAGAAACTAGGTGCAACATACCAATATCCAGTACGGTAATGACTATTGGAGTCACGTGGCACGTGGATCTATTTAATCTAAAGGTAAAAATTAGTGGTACACCGATGAGGGACTTAATTGAACCCTCACTCTAGAATCCACCTTATAAAAGATACTAAATTGTTTTTTTTAGGTGAATTAAAAATAACATCATAAGGATGAGAGTAAGACACGTTGCATGAATTGTTATTTTTGTATATATTTATACAAATATAAATTTATTTAGATGTAGATAATGATAGGAGATGAGAAGAGATTTGTGTGTATAGATTAGTATGAAAAGAAAAAAAAAAGTGGAGAAATACATATATTTTTATGTCACTGGAATATGTTTGTGGAGTAGCAAAAATTTATAAAATACTTTTAAGAATATTTTAAAAGATTAGCTACAATTATAATTGAATAAAAGAGTGATTGTTGAATAAATTGTGAAATACATTGAACTTATTGGGATTATAATACATTGAACTTATTCTTGTGTAAATGGTAATGTTGTGGTTATGATAATTGATGAGAGTCCAGACTAGAGATTACAATTGACATGGTATTAATGTGCAAGTGAAACTGATAAAATAAGTATTACTATTTATTCTCATGAGCTTTATTAATTATTATTCCTATTTGGAGAGGAAGGTGGGAGTTGGAAGACTACATTCATGGTTGCGTGTTAGCATATTTGGACATGGAGAAACAAATGCATCTTTGAAGAGGGCTTTCAACGCCTCAATGATACATCCTAGATGATTTTTATGATGGCTAAAGAGATTGATAGATGTGGGCAGACTCTTTCGATCGGAAGACATAGACAATAGGAGACCATCTACATTAGCTGGAAGTATCCTCCAAGAGAGTGGATAAAACATAACTATGATGGACTTTACAAGGATTCAATGAGATTTGCGTGTTATGGTGGTCTTTTTTCGAGACTCAAAAGGCAGTTGATTAAAGGGTTACACTTAAAGAATCGGAGATTGTGATGCCCTTTATTCTGAAATATGGGGTGTGTACACGAGAATGAAAATGGCAAATAGGGAAGGTTTTACTCACCTCATAGTTGATAGTGACTCCAAGCTTCTAATCGATATGGTAACAGGGAGTTGTAAGCTTAATAGACACACCCTTATCTTGGTCAGTCGTATTCAAGATCTCGCTACCTTACACAGTAATATTGCTTTTAAGCACACATAGCGTGAGGGAAATGGATGTGCTGATTGGTTTGTTAATTTTAGTTTTGATCAAAGTTCCTATGATATAAGAATTTTAAAATCTCCTCCTATGGAACTCCGCAATCTCCTTTTTGATGATGACATATCCGGAGATTGCATGCCGATGAATATTACAGTAACTTTGTAGTTTGTTTTTTTCTTGGGTTTTGCCCTCTTTGATAAAAAAAATTGTTTATTTCTTCCGGATTCTGACATAAAAAATCCGATGAAAATATGTTTTCTGATGAATTTCCTGCGGATTTTAGTCCTCGTGTAAAACCTCATCAAGTGAGATCATTTCCTAAGAATATCAAAATTTGCATAAATATATTTGCATATTCATTCCGTGCGAAAAGACCATAACATCCGTAGATAGACAAATAAAACATTCACAATCCCTTAATTCATGAGTCCCCCTTTACATGAAATACAACTAACCAAGTCAAACCTGCAAATTCGATCTCAAAAAAAGTCCAACCAACAAAGTTCATTAGCAAAACTCCTAACATACACGCTAAATTTCGTCACATTAGTAAAACTCATTAGTAAATGTAGTTCACATGGTATAAGATGTATTGTGGTTTTGAACCCACGGCTACTAGCACATCAAATATCCGCACAATATATCTTTTACCATGTGAACTACATGTACGAGACACAATTTATTTAGTTCCAATAGTATTTAAATAAGAACTCGTCTACATGTCAAAAAAACCTTAACTCAACTGCCTAAAGACTCTTGTCATTCGTTTATCAACCAAAACAAAAAGAAGTCATCTACATAAAAATATATGTGAATTTGCATAGAAAAGTTTCCTACATATTTATCTACATAAATTTCCTAGGATTTTACGTGCAAATGAATGAATACCTTCCATGCAAAATTTCATGCTATTTAATTTGCGGAAATTCTCTACATATCATGCTGGTTATTTATTTTAGAAATATACCAACAAAATATTTGAAGATCGTAAGAAAATTTCCTATATATAGTAAATAAACTGAACATTTTTTTAATTCATGTTTTAAAATCAACAGAAAACAATTATTTACGTGAATACAATGTGGTGAGATCCTACGTGATAACGAATCTTCTAATTATTTGTCCTCGTGAGCTTAATTCAGTTGGTTGAGACAATGCATAAAATAATGAAGGTATGGAGTTCAAACTCCTCCCACTACCCAAAAAAAGAATCTTCTAATTATCTCTCCCAAAGGACACATACCACTCATTGGGTTGGACCTCCATTGATGACACCAAGACACATACAATACTAAGCTCCAAGGAAATTGGTCCCAAACATGTACCGACCAAGTGTGCCCTTTGTCCGTTTCTTATTCATTTCCTCTTTCGGCAAGCAGAGTAGTATTATCTCATTAGTATTTTTTTAGCGCCAAAAGGAAAATGTCAACAACTTGTGGTTAAGGATTTTTGTTAGAGAAACAAATATTGTTTGAAAATTGTGTAGCCAACCATTTAAATATTTTTAAAAAAATAATATTTTCAATACAAATTTTCTTTTAGATTTCTCATTAAAAAATAAATAAATAAATAACTCTTTAGAAAAAATAGTGTTTGCTTTACTTTAAGATCATTTCTTTTCCGGTGTTCCCAAGTTTTTCTTTTTTTGGGTGGAAGTGTTTCAAAGTTATTTATGAGTACATAAAACTAAATTCATTCAAAGTTCAAACATTAATATTATTTATGAGTACATAAAACTAAATTCATTCAAAGTTCAAACATTAATATGCATTGTTCAATAACAGTTATGCACGAATAATACATAAAACTATACTTTCACTCTATGGAAATGGTATATCATTCATTTCTGTCATATTTGGTAGCTATTGCAAGGAGAGGATATTTTCTATGACATGTAAGGCCAACAGTTTCAGACATGTCCAAATCTTTCTCTGCAACTCCATCAGGCAATTTCCAATCAAATTGGTAAACAAGGTTTGCTAGAACCAATTCATTGACAGCAATAGCAAAAAACACTCCAGGACAACCTCTCCTTCCTTCTCCGAATGGGATAAATTCAAAATCCAATCCTTTATAATTTATTGAACTATTGATAAACCTTTCTGGTTTAAACTCTAGAGGTTGTTCCCAACTTGAAGGGTCTCTTGCAATTGCCCAAGCATTGACTATTACCTGTGTTCCAGCTTCAATGTCATAGCCATTTAGTTTGATATCTTCCATTGATTTTCGAGGGACTAACAACGGAACTGGTGCATGGAGGCGAAGAGTTTCTTTGATCACAGCTTTCAAGTAGTTCATGTTTACCAAATCTTCTTCAGTGACATGAGTTTTGTTGCCAACCACAGTTCTCACCTCATCTTGCAATTTATGCATAACAGTTTTGTGTCTTAATAGTTCTGTCATTGCCCATTCTAGGACAGTGTAGGTAGTATCAGTACCTGCGGCAAACATGTCCTACATGTATGCAGGGGGGAAGCAAAATTGAATTATATTAGCTTCTTCCAAAAGAGAGTGTTGCTAGCACTCCTCTATTTAGAATTGATAGAATGGAAAAAGTTAATTACAATAAGTATAAGATACACTATATATAGGCTAACAAGTCTTAACCAACTTGTAGTCAATACTAACTAACTTGTAAGTTGTAACCAGTTATAAAGGTTGTCATGATCGAGATCTTAGATAAGATCGAAAAGGGTAGCAAGATTGTAATACATAAGATCGCAATCAAGATTGAATTACCCCACCAAAAAAAATAGGATCGGGCTACTTGTTAAGGAAGCCGGAAGTAGTAGTTTTGTATTGGAAACATAGAATTTTAAACCTATAAAAAGTTGAATGCACCACTTTTCGACATATTAATATATTTGTTACTTTAACCAATGCCCTAAGAGCAAAAAATAATAATATTAGTGTGTGTCTATACTATATATAAAGAAAACAACTCATTTCAGCTCTTTTGAGTTGGATTTTTCTTTCCAAAAATGTCCTCAATTTTCAATTCAAATAACACATGTAACAAATAGATAAGAATAAATTTAAATATTAAAATAAAAGTGTAACAAACACGATATAAATATCTATATGTTCAGTTTTTTTTTTCCTTTATCATTTAAAAAGTGTAACAAACTAGATGAGTATATTTATACTTACCTTTTCATTATCCCAATTACACATTTAAACAACTTTTTCTATAATAAAAATTGTTGTTGATGTTATTTAAAAAAAGAATTTAGATTATATTTTTTGTTATATTGTTGGTGTCAATGAAATAGATAATCATGGTTAGTTATAACTTGAACGCAACAAACATTTATATTTTTAGTTTTAATCAAAATCAAATTTCATACAAAAATAACAATTATAATTTTTCAAACGTCAACGCAATAAAAAGAATGGAAAGACGGGCACACGAGTGCCCATCTTTTCGCTAGCATATATAGTAATAGTAGAATTAATAGGGATATTTTTTGAGGAAAAAAGTGGATGTGCTTAAACAAAATAGGGTATTTTGTAGAAAAAGGGGGTGTGGTTAGAAAAAAGTTATCTTTTACAAAAATAAAATATTTAAGTGTCATTTGCACTACTTTTGGGCCAAGCACCGAAGCCCGTAACACTAAATCAGGATTTTATGCATGATATGAATGAATCGGGAAAATTGTTGTATACACATCTAATAGGGCTGATACACACCAGTAAAATACTAAAATACCCTTTTGGCAATTAACTTGTCATTATTAATATTTATTGATTTTGAATGTTTCAATCATTATTTTGGTACGTTTTAAACAATTGTAGTATTATACACTTATGCATATATATCTTAATAAGAATATCATTTAAATCTTGACCAAAAAAATAAAGAGCATTTAAGTCCTCAAAAAACATTTTAATGAGTGTAAAAATTAAGCATTTGAATATTGTTTTGCACAATTATTTTAATGTAGAAAATATAACAACATACTATACCTTAAAAAAATCGTTGTGCACAATTATTTTAACGATTTTTTATTATTATTTTTATTTAAGTAATATGCAAAACAATATTCAAATGCTTAATTTTTACACGATTGAAATGTTTTTTAGAGGATTTAAATGTTATTCTTGGGCTTTTGCCCTCTTTTGTACCAAAAAAAAAATACAATTCTTATTAAGGTATATATTCATAAGTATAATGCTGCAATTGTTTGAAACGTACCAAAATAATTATTGAAACATTCAAAATCAATAAATATTAATAATGACAATTTATGTTTTTGTCAAAAAGAAAAATCAGGTTTGAAGTTTCCGCGGCAGTTAACCGCCAAAGTTTCTGCGGTACTTAACTGCTGCCGGTTGACTTCCGCGGCAGTTAACAGCCGAAGGGGTATTTTGGTATTTTATTGGTGTGTTTCAGTCATATTAAATGTGCATACAACAATTTTCATGAATCGGTGAGGCTTAGTGAAATCGTAAACTCGGCGATTTTGGTATTTAAATCGGGATTTTGATAACTATATAACCAACAATAATCTTAATATCTGCTTGTTGATAATTGAGAAACAAGATCAACCAGAGAAATAGGGAGAAACAAAGGAAAACAAATATTCAATCCACCTTATATGCTAGAACAATAAATATGCAACAAAAGAAAAGAAAGAAGGAAACCTCAAAAAACCAGGAAAACAAATATTCAATCCACCATATATGCTAGAACAATAAATATGCAACAAAAGAAAAGAAAGAAACCTCAAAAAACCAGGCCTAGCCAAAGGATAAACTGTAAAATATAAAAGAGAATGGTATTGTTACATACCAATATCAAAGCCTTGATTGCAGTTCTATCAATGGAAAAGCCAATAGCATTAGTCTTTTGAACAGAAAGTAAAGCATCCACAAAATCACTATGCTCCTCATTTTCAACATCTCCATCAGATCTACGACTAATGTGATCCTCAATTACTTGTTCTATAAAATCATCCAAAAAATTTGCACATTTTTCTGCCTTGCCATAAAGACCGTTTACTTTTCCCAACCAATCAAGCCAAGGTATATAATCTCCTATACATACAGTACCTAATAGCTCTCCAAACTCCAACAACACCTCCTGAAATCTCTTACCTTTTCCTTCACGGTATGTTTTTCCAAGTGCCACCCTACATGCTATATCATTAGTAATTGTAGCACACAACTCAGTTAAATTCAATGGCGATGCAAAAAAAGAACACTCCTTAATATGTTTTATCATTCGTAATGTTTCTTCCTCTCTCACACGACGATAAGATTGAACTCTTTTGTTACTTAAGATGTGTAACACACTTAGACTCCTTAATTGCCTCCAATATTCACCATATCCACAACTAGCCATATCTTTGGAACCATATAAAAGTATGTCGTTCATTTTACGATATGGTCTATCAGCGAAAACCAAATCATGAGTTTTCATTACTTTTCTTGCTGTATCAGCAGAGGAAATTACAAGTACTGGAACCTTCCCAAAATAAAGAAGCATTAAAGGGCCATATTTGTGAGATAAAGTGTGGAGTGTGCGGTAAGGAAACAAACTAAGTTGATGGACGTTACCAAGTAGAGGAATTCTTGGAGGTGAAGGTGGTAAGTTTTTTTTAGTGGCAGAAGAATTGTTGGAATACCAATATTTGATGATGAAGAAAAGAGAAAGGAATAGTGAAAAGATAGTGAAGAACAACATAGGAAATGAAGAGAAGTTTTCCTGTGAAAGAGAACTTTGTAGAAAGGTGGACATTGCTTAAGCTTTGGTTTCTCTTGAGTGATAAAAACCACTCTCTTCCTTCTTATATATCACTTGGTGCTATGATTTTACTCGTTCTTCTTGTGCTATATTCCTCAAAATAATTCGGGTGACTAAAACTAAAAAGTAACAACTTTTTTTATTGAAAAATAACAATTATTTATTAAAAAAGTTATATATTTAATATTTCCTTCGGTCCTTTTTTTTATGATATATATATATATATATATAACTCAAATGTGTTTCCCTTTGCACAAGGTGCACAAAGAGAAAACTAAAAGAAAAGTTTACATATTTACATGGTCAAAGTACCCGAAAGAGCACGAAAGGAGAAAACAAAATTACAAAAACACACTCATAGAAGACAACGGGTGTCTCCACCAATCATGGTAAGTATAAGCTAAGGCCGCCTGTTTAGATTTCAGTCATAAGAATGAATTTAGCTTGACTTTCTCAGTGAGTATTGAAGGGTTGGAAATCTTATTTTGGAAGACATGATTATTCCTCTCCTTCCATGTCGCCCAAGGGAAATGTTAAAGAGTGCCCTCATGGCATTGGTTAAGAGAAAAAAAATATAAAAAAGTATTGGAAAATGGTAAAAAGTTGTGAATTGAACTTTTCAAAAGCAAGAAATTGTTGATTTTAATGCAAACATACTACTTTTAGTTTCCTTAACTAGTGCCCTTAGGGCATAAGGGCACTGGTTAGTATAACCTTTTTTACAAAGATACCTTCATAAAAAGTTGTGAAGCATTAAATTCACACACTAATATTAAAAAACAAAAGCATTAAATAAGGGATAAAAAAAGTTCTTTAAGCAATAACTACACATTAAAATTGTGATATTATCTTATAATTAGGAAGAAAAAAAATTTTGAAAATGTACATGAGGAAATTTACACATGATAGAAAATGGCAGCATTGGATGAGAATGTGACACGTTAAATGTATTATTATTTCTTCATATATTTATTATGCAATTACAAAAATTTATTTGCTTTGTGGATAATATAGGATAGGATAAGAGGCTTGTTTGTGTGTATGTTTTTAGTTAATTTCCAAATACTAAAGATTTGGCCACCTATCCAATTCTAGATACTAGATTTGGCAACCTTTTCAATTACGGGATCATTTATGGCCACAAGTGTACTCATCTTTCAAATGTGACAGCCTTGTGGCAAATTACAAAACTACGATCATGACATGATTTAACTAATAGATTAAAACTCAATTACAGTTGATGTTCTTAATACATAAATAAGAAAGGAAAAGATAAAAGTTTAAGTCTAAAACTTAAGCCACTACTCTCAATGAGAGTACCAAAGAGAGAGGATTGATTTTGAGGCAAATTGCATTGATCTCGCCTGAATTTTACTAAAATGTCAACCCCACCTCCACTAGTTTGCTAAAAACACAAACCTCCCCTAAAATTAACACCGTTAAACTTCCGTTTCATTTAGAATAGAAAGAGACAATTTCATAATAATGTCGTCTTTTCATTTGCCTCCCTCCCAAATACAATTGTCTTCTAATACCATGTGTGCCTTGCTTAGTGCTGCTCTTCACTTACCATGGATAATGCGAGAAATTTATTGTCTTTATGCAAAGTTGAATTCCTAATATTTTCACCATTGGTTTTGAAATCAACTTCAACTACATGAATAATAATTTCTGTGTGTAAAAAATTTAGCACAAAATATTGTGTGAACCCCGAAAACTATATTTTGTCATCCACTGCATGTACGTCTTTCCTAAAAATATAGTATAGAACCCTTCTTCCTCCTTGATAAAAGTTAAAGGCAAATAATCACCCGTCAACAAATAAAACAACTCAACCAATTTAAAATGCAATAACGATCCATTGTCTTCAAAAGTTAGATTCTAGTTTTCATTTTCCAATTCTGCACCGGTGGCCAATTTTTTGTGTTTAGGTGGGTTTTTTTTTATGTTGTTCCTGCTTTTTTGAATGCTTTGTGTTTTGCTGGGATTAGTTTCCATTAAAGAAAGGGGGACATTCTAGCAAGAGGCACGATAATAAAGAAAAAACGTGAAGTAAAAACGGAGAAGTAAGCATAAGGGAGGTTAATGTTCACTTAAAAACTAAAGCGGGTGTTTATACCATTTAAGTAAAACTTAAGGAAGGTGAATATAATTTTTCCTAATTTTCTTCATACCTATTTTTTATCATTATTCCTCTATTTATGCACAATCCAAATTTCCTTAATTTTAAGATCATTAACCACATGTTCATTTGGCTCAACCAATTATGTTATACCAAGTGTATTTCATTTTTTGGTATTTTGAATCAGAACATGTTCTCCCTCAATTCATCAGTAGTGTGAATGATATGGGCTCAAGTTATGATCCAAGCCTAAGACTATGCATGAAATTGGCCCAAATGATGATCCAAGTCCAATATTGTGATTGGTAAGACAATTGCTTTTCTGACTCTAAAAACACAAGTAAAAGACTAAAATACCTCCAGCGGTAGTTAACTACCGCTGGCTTATAACTAAAAAAACCGGCAACAGTTAACTGCCGCTGGGTTTTTTTGTCATTTACTTGTGTTACTAAAACACAATGAATGTCAAAACAGCAATTGTTGATTGGTAAAGCCACTTTTGTAGCAAGGCACATGTCCATGGTGCATGTAAGACAAGTTGCATTTCTCATGTAATGCATGGTGGTAAAGTGGATGGTTGCATGCATTACATGTTGCAAGATGCATGAGATGCAAGTGACAAGTTTCACACTTGGAGTTTGCATGGAAGACAAGTGGCTTGTTGCATGTAAGGAACTAAGGTTTACCTCTCCTATAAATAGCAAGCTCATTTGCACAATTTTATCTTCCCATCGCATCTCATCTCATCCCATCGCATCTCATCTCATCCCATCAAGTAGTAACACAACAACAAGATTAGAGCTTGTTGAGAGTGAGAGGAAAAATATTGAGAGGAAATATAGTTTCTCCTATGAGGTTTCACCTAGTGTTAGTATTCTCCTATTCAAGAGAGAGGGTAATTTGTCTCTCCTTGTATTTAGAGAGAGGTCTTGTAATTTCTTCCACTTAGTGAAAGTTCTTTACTCTTGCCCCGTGGTTTTTCCCCTTATCTATTGAGGGTTTTCATGTAAATTTTGTATGTTCAGTTCCTCTTTTCTCATCTCTTATTTTAGCTGTGTGATAATATTTTGTTACTCTGCTACCCAATAAGTAGTTGTGATTTGTTGACATTGTAAAACTGTTTATACCGATCATGTATTAAAATTAAACACTTCAATTCACACCTTATATACTAAGTCAAACAAACTTATATGTCAGATATAGTTGAATATTAATTAGAATTAATTAAATATTGTTTTAGGTAGGTTGCTTGTTAGTTGATTGATCAGAAGTATGGTTATATTATATATTTACTATATCTTAAGATCACTATAAGGTGATCACTGTTATATAGTATGTTTATATACTAAGTCTAACTCATACAAAACGGATTATCAACATAAAGATTTCTCCCGCTTATAAACAGGCTTGTCTCATTCAATATGTATTGAAGTACTCCAACAGATTATCAATTAAATAAAAGGTTTTGCTCGTTAAAGATACAAAAATGAAAATAATTGATAAATATTTTAAGTAGAAAAAGTTACTTTTTAAAGTTTCAATGCATTGAATATACGATTTTTAAGACAAAATTTCTTCTTTAGTCTTCTTAACAAGTTTCCTTAAGCCACTTGTTAGCATTTCTTAAATATATAACCATATTATGTATAGAAAAATTACAATGTCAGAATGTTGTGCTTTGAAGTAAATTCTTGCAGTTATTTGACACTGGTTTTCTTTAATTTGACCAACTTGGTCTAATTAAGTTGCCTCTGCTAATTACCAGTTAAGAAACAAGATCAGACAAAGAAATAAGGAGAACATCAAATATAGCATATGCATAGCATATAAATTAGCAAACTGAATATAAAATATAAATGAACGATTCTTGATTGCAGTTCTCTCAATAGCATTAGTCTTTTGAACAGAAATTAAAACATCCACAAAATCACTCTGCTCCTCATTATTATCAACACCAACACCTCCATCTGATTTACCACTAATATGCTCCTCAATTACTTGTTCTATAAACTCATTAATATGTTTGGCACATTTTTCTGCTCTGCTATAAACACCGTTAACTTTTCCCAACCAATCAAGCCAAGGTATATAGTCTCCTATACATACAGTGCCTAATAACTCTCCAAATTCCAACAACACCTCCTGAAATTTCTTCCCTCTTCCTTCACGGTATCTTTTTCCCAGAGCCACCCTACATACTATATCATTAGTAATTGTAGAGAACAACTCAGTTAAATTTAACGGCGACGCAGAAGAACAATGCTCCTTAATATGATCCATCATTCTTAAAGTTTCTTCCTCTCTCACATGACGATAAGATCGAACCCTTTTGTTATTTAGAAGGTGTAACATACAGAGACTCCTTACTTGTCTCCAATACTCACCATATGAACTACAAGTACTGGAACCTTCCCAAAATAAAGAAGCATTAAAGGTCCATATGTGTGAGCTAAATCTTGGAGTGATCGATGAGGGAACACACCAAGTTGATGAAGATTACCAAGTAGAGGAAATCTTGGAGGGGAAGGTGGTGAGTTTTTTTATGTGAAAGAAGAATTTTTGGAATACCAATATTTGATGATGAAGAAAAGAGAAAGGAATGGTGGAAAGATAGTGAAGAAAAGCATAGGGAATGAATAGAAGCTTTTCTCTGAAAGAACTTTGTAGAAAAGTGGACATGGCCTTAAGGTATGGTTTCTGTTGCTCTCTTCCTTGTCATATTATATATATACTATCATTTGATTGGTTCTCCTTTACGATGTACTCTTCTATATTATTCTGGTAGTGACTAAAATGAGTATAAAAAGAAAATGAATTGCTATTTCTTCATACAATTACTATGCAATTATAAATTTTATTTGCATGTGGACGGGGGCGTCCTAGGGGCTGCATGCCGCCTCAAAAATTGTATTATACTTCTAATTTTTCTGGTTTGAATTGGATATCGTTCTGCTACAAAAATTAATCCCTCGAGTTGGTTAGGACGATATTATACTTTTAATTTAATTAATCTAATTGGTTTTAGGAAGAAATTTTCTTTATTAACAATAGTAACATTAATGGTCAAATTACAACTGTTCAAGGTGGCATTCGAACTTTGTCTATTGAAATTACAAAGTCAAACTATTTTTTTATAACTATAAAGTCAAACTCTAACCACTAATTAAGTATTTCAAATATCTAGTTTGTAATTTCATTTAGATAAAAAAAAGAATTAAAAAATATGGTTGTTCATTATTGATTCAAATGGTTTAGAACAATTAAAAGCGCACTATTGTAAACTTGGAATTTAAAAATCATATTAAGTTGCATGATCGATTGAGCCATCTCATCTCAAGTTTATTATGAATGTGAAAAATAGTTAAATGAATAAAATTGATATGAACATCCAATGAAGATCTAGTAGATTCTACAATACTCATGTGTGTGACTAGTTCCAAAGGAAATTGATATATTGATAGAACGAGCCTCTCACAATTTTAGCGCGTATGCATGTTGATATTTCTAAACCAATACAAGAGTGTGACTAACTAGCTGTACATTGGCGGGAATTGTATAATTCTAACTATAAACAGCACAACAACTTAACTGTTATCAACTAACATTAACTGAATTTCAACTGTTTTATTTACCTGGCTCATGTTGCCATTTAGCTGACTTGTGTTGCAAGGTATTGATCCTACTATATCAATGGACACTAATCTCCAATCACAATTATAAGCAAGTATTCATTTTCTATATTCATTGAATAATTGATGTATCTCCTCTTTGATTTGCATTTCAAATAGTGTTGATGAAATTGGTGAAAAAGAAACCCCCTTCATTTTTATTTTTTGCAGATCTTTTATTTTCGTTCCTTTGTTTTAGCAGTTCTTTTATTTTATTTTGCTGAAAATCTCGTCATCTTTTGCCTTTTTTCTTAGTTTTAATATAAAAAAAAAAAATTCCAAGATGGTGGAAATAGAGTTAGAATAAATATGTACCTGAAAGTGAAGTGCAAATAATTAAAATATAAAAGTAAAAAAAGAATTCATTTTGGTGGGGTCATAATGCAACAAACTCTAAAGGAATTCATTGGATGTCGTGGGAGCGTCTATCTACTCCGAAGTGTTTCGGTGGCATGGGATTCAAGAATCTCAAAGCTTTCAACATGG
>Ga0228711_1003887_pt1 | contig 23189 bp, 19 predicted proteins | sample MedpolnodulmetaG_2_FD_177996 | JGI IMG/M metagenome (GOLD analysis project Ga0228711, IMG submission 177996) | Root nodule microbial communities from Medicago polymorpha collected in Santa Monica, California, United States - brown nodules | ecosystem: Host-associated > Plants > Roots > Nodule...
TCTTTTGCTCCAAGACTAAATCTTCGGATATTTGTTCCTGAAATATAATAATTTGCAATTGAAGTAAAATAACTCAAAAAGAAAATAATATTTAAATAAAACTAAATCAAATCTAAATAGAATAAACTCAAATAACATATTAAAAATACTAATTTATCGACTCATCAGGTACCGTCACCAACAACGTCTAGCCTGTCACCCATGATGGAACAAAAACATCAATGTAAGATTTTACACCCGTCTTACATTATAACGAAGTAAAGGTTCAACACCCCTTTACAACACATATGACTATGATGCATGGACATACAAGCAAAGACTCGAAAATGCAACATCACCTCATATATAATCAACAACAACAATGTAAGAGATCACCTCCAACTACATTGAACAACTTCAACAACAATTACATTATCAAGTATTTACGTCCACACAATCATCAAGTCACAATTCAAATAATAGTCAACACCACATTATCATCATCACAATTATCAATCCACATCATAACGAATTCATACAATTTCTCACAACTCAAGTAAAGAAGAAAATACAACACATTATGATAAAACATCATATTCAACACCTAGCAATCATTCACATATATTCATTTATTCATATCAAGCTATCCACAAAAGATTTGCCAAGTATTTGGTCTTAAAGATTATTTTCGACAAAGTTCGTCTCTCATTTACAACTTAAAAAAATTGAGACAAATGAACCAAAACCAAGTAAATAAACTCTAGGGCCTCGACTATGTATACACTTAGATCACATATGAGTGTAGTTGAATATACATGTGTGTTTCACCGGCCTACTACGACAAAATCATCAAAATCACAAAGTTACGACAAGTTCGTATCATTTCTTCCATATTGCAAAACCAATTCATTTTCAAAACAAAACCAAGTTAGATTCAACAAGACATAGGTTAAATACTCTTAAACCTCTTAATTAAACTTCTAATACTTCTAGTTTTGAAGTTTGGAAACAAACCATAAGTTTTGGGTTGACTTAGAAATAGTTATGTGGAATTTTCATAAAATTTCACCAAGACCTCCTTGGAGTGTTTTCATCATACTTCAAAATCTAAAAATCATTTTGAAGTCAAAATGAAGCCACTGGAAAGCTAACACAATTATCTAAAACTTTCATGTTTACACCAAAGGCAAATTCAAAACAGAAATGTATGAAAAAGACGAAAGAACACGAAACAGGGGATGCTGTCACTATGCAGCTCGCCCCCGCGAGCAAATCACTCACCATGGCGGGTTAGACATCTGATGTACTCGCCATGGCCACCAAATTACTCTCCATGGCGATCTACGACAGGTAGCTCTCGTGAAAAACCCATTTTTCACTCCAAAATCCCAATTTTAACTTCCCAATGCCCAAATTTGATCCCAGGGTTTGTCTAAACGTTTCTAAACATAAAAAGACACTCAAATCCATATAAAACTTGAACCAAAACATCATTTCAACAAAAATCACCATTTGACCCATTTTTCATGAAAACCTTCAAGAACAACACAAATTCATAACAAGCTCAAAGATTATGGTTACCCATGGCATCAATCAACAACAACAACATCTCATAACAGCAACAACAACAACCAATCATGAATTCATCAATAATTCATCAACAACATTATATTTCATCAATTTTGAGTGAAAACACAAAGTATACATATATACACATCTTGAGCATGTAATTTCATCATCAACAACTCAATCAACGTCAAATTCACATACCCAAACATTACATCAAAGCATAAGCACGAATTTCATCAATTAAAATCATAATAATCACCTAGCAAAATTAAGCACTTATGCATAGAATTAGAGAAGAAGCTACAACTAAGATACTATGATTGAAATCTTACCCCCTTACCTCAATAAGCAATAATCCTAGCAAAAGCTTCACTTAAGCTCCTAGAATCTATATCACCTCTTGGTTCTTCAAGCTTTCCCACTCCTAACCCTTTTTCTCCTTCTCTTGAACTTTCTCTCTCTACCTCTCTCAAAATGTTATATGAAATGAACAAATGATACTAGGTGACCTAATTTCCTTAAAGACTAAGGTTTAAATAGTGTCCACACTAATGGGCTTAACCCTTAAAAGTTTAATGGGCTCAAAACTCTTATAAACTAACTCCCAAAGTTTCTATTCACTTACGGTTAAAAGTTATCGAATAATTACCAGTTCAAAACTAATTACCACAACCGAATAGTAACTTAGTAAAATAATGGTTCTCACTTGAAACACTAAAAATAACTCCCACCATGAATATACTAATTTACCCTTACTTGCAAAATGACCAAATTACCCTTTTAGCACTAAAACCCATTAAAGTACACACATAGAAAAATAATCACATACGAGCATAAATAAACACACATTAAAACAAATAAAAATAAATCTAGCGAAAATCGGGCTGTTACAACTCTCCCCCCTAAAAAGAATTTTTGCCCTCGAAAATTACCTGAAGGAAACAACTCCGGATACGAAACCTTCATCCTACTCTCCGATTCCCAAGTGCCACTCTCACCAGTCGGTCCAACCCAAATCACCTTCACCATAACGATCTCTTTTCCACGCAAACGCTTCACCTCGATGGTAACACAATCCGATACGCTACAACCCCAACCTTCTCAACAATCTCAAGCGGTCCAACAAAACGAGGAGTCAACTTACGACACTTCAAAGCACGTCCAACACCAGTTACAAGATTCACCCTCAAAAACACATGATCACCAACCTGAAACTCTATGTCCTTCCTCCTCTTATCATGATAACTCTTCTACCTACTCTGAGATGCTTTCATCTTCTCTTAAATCATCTTAACCTTTTTCGTAGTCTCTTGCACAACTTCTGGTCCTAACAAAGCACTTTCACCTGACTCATACCAACACAACGGCGTTCTACACCTCAGACCATACAAAGCCTCAAACGGTGCTATACCGATACTAGAACGAAAATTGTTGTTGTAAGTAAACTCAATCAACGGTAAACATTTGACCCAACTGACACCTTGCTCCAAAACAGAAGCTCTTAACGAATCTTCCAAACTATGAATAGTCCTCTCTGTCTGCCCATCAGTCTGGAGATGATAAGCAGAACTCAACCTCAACTTAGTTCCCAAAGCAGCTTGCAAACTCTCCTAAAACTTAGAAGTAAACCTCGGATCCCGATCCGACACAATACTAGAAGGAATACCATGCAACCTAACAATCTGCTCAATGTAGATCTCAGCCAACTTCGCCATAGACATACCGATCTTGATAGGAACAAAATGTGCCGACATCGTCAACCGATCAACAATCACCCAAATCGAATCAAAACCATTCACAGTCTTCGGCAACGCTCCATTCTGGCACAAACAACGGTTGCATTAAACCCGATAGCTTCTGGTGTTCAATCTTCGACTTTTGACAAACCAAACAAGCATAAATAAACTCTACGATCTCCTTCTTCATTCTAGGCCACCAAAACAACCTCTTCAAATCCTGATACATCTTCGTCGCTCTTGGATGAATACTCAGACTACTTTTGTGACCTTCGTCCAAAATTTGATTCTTAAGCTCAAGCACATCCGGCACACAAACTCGATCACGAAACATCAAAACACCGTTCTCATCTAATCTGAAATCAACACCTTTACCTTGATTAACCAATACCACTCAATCCACAAGTTCCAAATCTTCCTTCTGACCATTCTTAATCTCTTCCAAAATGTTAATCGTCAGCTTCAACATTCCTAACCTCACACCATCCGATGTCAACTTACTAACCAAACTCAAATATCGAAACTGCTTAATCAACTCCAACTATTTAACCATCAAAGCAGACATATGCAAAATCTTCCTTCTCAAAGCATCATCAACAACATTCTCCTTTCCGGGATGATAACTCAATTGAAAGTCAAAATCCTTAAGATACTCCAACCATCTTCTCTGCCTCATATTCAATTCTTTCTCATCAAACAAGTACTTCAAACTCTTGTGGTCACTGAACACCTCAAAATCATAACAATACAGATAGTGCCTCCAAATCTTCAATACATACACAATTGCCGCTAATTCAAAATCATGAGTCGGATAATTCTTCTCATGTACTTTCAACTGCCTCGACGCATAAGCCACAACTTGACGATTTTGCATTAACACGCCACCAAGCCCTATCTTAAAAGCATCACAATACACAACAAACGATTCCTTCAGATTCAGTAAAATCAACACTGGCGCTGAAGTAAACCTCTTCTTCAACTCTTGGAAACTCTTCTCGCACTTAGCATCCCAAACATAAGCTTGTTCTTTCCGAGTCAACTGCGTCAATGGCAATGACAACTTAGAGAATCCCTCAATAAACCTCCGATAATAACCTGCCAATCCAAGAAAGCTTCTAATCTCAAAAACAGACTTAGGTGATTCCCACTACAACACAGCATCAACCTTCGACGGGTCCACGACAATACCACCCTTCGAAATCACATGACCAAGAAAACTCACTTCCCGCAACCAAAACTCACACTTCGATAGCTTAGCACACAACTGATTCTCTTTCAAAACGCGTAACAAAATCCTCAAATGCTCAGCATGCTCCTCCTCGGACTTCGAATACACCAAAATATCATCTATAAACACCACCACAAAACGGTCCAGAAAAGGATGAAATATTCTATTCATATATTCCATGAAGACACCTGGCGCATTGGATACTCCAAATGGCATCACAGAATACTCATAGTGTCCATACCTCGTTCGGAACACGGTTTTGGATATATCTTCCGCCTTCACTCTAATCCAATGATATCCTGACCTCAAATCAATCTTACTGAACACTTCCGCACCAACCAGCTGATCCATCAAATCCTCAATCCTTGGAAGCGGATACCGATTCTTAATCGTCACCTTGTTCAACTGCTGATAATCCACACACAACCTCATGCTTCCATCCTTCTTCTTAACCAACAACACTGGAGCACCCAACGGAGAAACACTCGGCCTAATAAACTGTTTCTCAAGCAACTCTTCCAACTGATTCTTCAACTCACCCAACTCTGATGCAGACATCCGATACGGCACAATCGAAATAGGACTCATTCCAGGTACCAAATCAACTGCAAACTCAACTTCTCTCTCCGGCGGTAATTCGGCAATGTCGTCTAGAAAAACTTCTGGAAACTCTTGCACTACCGGCAAATCACCAATTCCTTTCTCACTACTTTCCTTCAATGAAGCAAACATCATAAACACACAAGCTTCACCGTCCAAAGACTTCTTCACTTGCTTTGCGGTCAGGAACTCCCCACCTAACTCCGCTACCGGCTTAGAAAATGTTATACTCTTGGTTAAGTAATTAATGCTAAAACCAAAAGTCAACATCCAATCCATACCAAAAATCACATCCATATGCTTCAACGGAAGACACACAAGATCCAACTCGAAATCAACATTACCAAAACTAACAGGACACTTAGCACACACGAAGGAAGTAGTCACCGAGCCACTGGTCGGGGTATCGATGACCATCTCTCGCAACAACGGAGTTACAACCAAATTCAAACGCTCAACACAACTAACCGAGATAAAAGAATGAGTAGCACCAGTATCAATAATTGCAATCAAAGGAGTACTATTGATAAAAACACGTACCTCAGATAAGATTATCTGGCTGCTCTACTTTCTTCGCATTCAATGCAAACACTTTTTCCGCCGCCTTCTTCGGCTAGGTACACTTAGTACTGATATGACCTTTCTCATCACAATTGTAACAAGTGATATCCTTCGCATCATTCTTGCACTCAAACGCCTTGTGACCTGCTTTCCCACACTTGTAGCAACCATCACCCTTCTTGCACTCATTAGCAAAATAAAAAATTGTGGATAACATAAATAAATAAATTCAGAATATCATAAACAAATCCAGAATATCATAAATAAATCCAAAAATTGTAGTAATTTTAGCTACAATTTTGTTAATATTATAATTTTTATTATTACAATTAATTTAAATATAAATGTGTGTGTTTCTTATTCAGAAAATATATATGTGGTTCTTGATTATCATTTATGGTGATTTCTTTATATTATTATCTTATTATAATTGTTTATTCTTTTAATCTTTATTTCTGCATATAATGTAATCTGTGTGTAGTAGTGAGATGAAGGAGTTGTTTGAAGATAATGATAATAATAATAATAAAGGTAACACAGTATTCTAGATCCCCTCAAATAAAATGTTGAATATCATCGTTATATAACATGAAACGTTAAAGAGTGTCTGTATGACATTCGTGATAAAAAATGGTGAATTTAACTTTTTAAAAGTTCAAAAATTGTTGATTTCAATACAAAACAATTATTTTTTGTTTTCTTAACGAGTACCATTAAGACACTACGAGAGCACGAACTTTCCCTTTCGCTCCAAAGTCCTACTCCTAACACTCACGCTTCAGTGACCTCTCGCATCGCTATGACGCTATCTCGTGCGACAAGAGAAGACAAACCAAAAATGCGGCACATCAAGGAACTTTGGCAGGCGGTGGCAATTTATTCATCCATGGCTCAATTTACGCTGATATCTGTTTTGGGTCATCCTTATAAAAAAGAGACCGTAGTACTAAGCTTTGGGCAAACCTGTTTTCAGCTCTTACTGGCAATTTTGTGAAATGTCTTGTTCCTAATGACCTTTGTCTACGCAATTGTCTCCATAGTTCAATTGATTAAGTCTTGGGTCATTCTTGTACCCATTCTCGGAATATTCTGTCTTAATTTTGCCTATGGCTTATTCAAGTGGCTGATTAATGCATCAATGTTTAATGTCCTATACTACTCCTTTAGCATCAATGGTGCCTTGTTTATGTCTCTTTGTGCTGGTTATCTTATTTTAGTCATGCTTGTGTTTTTATGGTTTTCATTATGCAGTAACTATGTGAATTGAGAAGTGTATTATGCCTCCACTTTTTTTATTTTTTTTATAAACATATTCCGGGTTTGCAGCAAATGATAGGAAGTTTATATTGTATACATTTCATTCTTGGGTTTATGTACCCTTGCTTTTTTGTAATCTTTATACTATCATCTTAGTAAAAAAAATTATTTCCATTTTCTAAATTCTGAATATACACCTCGTGATTTGAAACAATCAAATCACCGCCATAAATACATTATTTTTAGAAAAAGTGATACATTGTTTTTAGAAAAATACCAAATGTGAGCCATTGATTTACGGCAACAGTACTCCCTCCGTTTCAAAACGAGTGTCACTTTAGCCCATTGCATATATATTAAGGAATGAAATGAAATAATCATTAGACATAACATTTTTACTAAACTGCCCTTACTTTATAAAAAAAATATAAACTTAAAGTTGCATTAAAAATTGTGTGAGAGAAAAGTTGGAGAGGGTAAAGTTGGAAGAAAAAAATTAAAGTTGTATTGGAAATGTAAAGTGACATTCATTTAGAAACAATTTTTTTTCGCTAAAGTAACACTCATTTTAAAACGGAGGGAGTATTTTTTAAGGACAATATTATTTAAGGGTTCTGACATACCAAATGTAATTAAGCCATTACCCTATAATCCACAACATTATTTAGCTAAAAATAAATTAAATTTTATAAGTTTATAAGTATTTATTTTAGCTTAATTTGAGGAATTAAACTTGAGATAAATTAATATTTATTACTTAGTGTTAATGTAAAAAAAAAAAGTGTTACTCATGCATTCAATCATACCTCACCAAATAGATAATTGTGGTAAACTAATATATCAAAGTGGCATAAAAATAAAATTAGTGAATACATAAATAAATAAGGAAATAAATAAATAAGGAAATATGAAATGAACTAGACTGATCCATTGGTCTACATAGCCCACGGTGGTTGGACTGGGCCAAATCATTTACAACTAAATAACAAATGCGCCGGTTCAATATGATCTGTTTATGTAATTCATTTATGAATGTTGCTTTTGACACATCATTATTGGCTGAAAAAACACATAAATGACCAAAATACCCCTTGTCACTTAAGTGTCGATGTTTAGTTAACCGGCGGAAGCTAACCATCGATGGAACCGGCGACAGTTAAGTGCCGAGGATTTCATCGGCAGTTAAGTGCCGATGCTTTGTTATAAGAACATAACAACACCTAGGAGTTTCCAAAACTCCATTGTTGCGGATTGAAGTTCAAGAGGTGCGAATTTTCACAATTGTTGCGGATTGAACGCCAATTACGATCACAAACTCAAGTAAGTTGCTATCATCCTATTGCATTGTTGTTTTGTGATTGAATTGTTAGTTTTTTTTTTGGGTTAAATTGTCACATAATTAGGTTTTGTTGATTTGATGTTAGATTAGAGTTGAATATAATATTGTTGTAGAATTGTTAGAAAATTGTGGTAGAATTTTGTGGAATGTCTTGTTCCTAATTACCTTTGTCTACGCAATTGTCTCCATAGTTCAATTGATTAAGTCTTAGGTCATTCTTGTGTCCATTCTCGGAATATTATGTCTTAATTTTGCCTATGGCTTATTCAAGTGGCTGATTAAAGCATCAATGTTCAATGTCCTATACTACTCCTTTAGCATCAATGGTGCCTTGTTTATGTCTCTTTGTCTTCTTGCTTTTAGGTTGCAAAGAGTACCAAGCAGTACCAAGTGATTTAATCTCCTCATCAAAAACAAGTGAAATAGGAACTTTAAGTTGACCAACAAAGTCATCAATCAAAAACTTATCTTCATCCATAGCAGAAACTACCAACTCTTCTTTAAGACCATCCACCTTAAAACTAAACTCTTCATCCCACTTAGGATTTAAACTCTTCTTAATCACTTTTGTCCTAAACCTTTGTTTTCCTAACATATGGATCACTCAACCCATTTGGATCCGTTGGTGGCAAATTCATTGCCTCAATCACACGAACCACAAGCTTCATTGTTTAAACCAAAACACAAAAATTCTCAAAAGGGTATCAGAAACTTAAATGAAAATACTTTTTCTATTATTTCTACAAAAAAAACTCAAAGGGTATCAGAAAATTGAATCAAAATATAAACTTTCACTATTATTTAGCCAAAAAAACTCAAAGGGTATCAGAATCTTGAAGCCAAAATGTCAACTTTATCGATAAACTTGACAACCCAGAAGAATATTTCAAAAGGGTAATGCTGTTTATGCATAAAGATGAGAAATTTGGAATTGAAAATTAAATGGAATACTTTGATAAAGTACAAAGAATTAATAGTGGAAAACTAAGAATTACTAAGAAACTAGGCATTCAATTGTTAGAAATTTTGGGTCAACAAGAAAAGGTGTGATGATATGAAACACACAACGTATCGTTAGCGGCGGCTGATTTGGTTCTTCCTCAACCGGTACTTTTATGTCTGAGTTCTCTTCAGATGGGGAGAAGAGACAGTTTTGTCGTGTACGGTATATTGGGGACCATAGCCTCTTTTATATTGGATGGTCATTAGGGTTTCCCATTATTCCGTTAGTGGGAGCCTTATAACTTAATTTGATCACTAATCAATTAAGGCTCACAATTGATAAATAGCTAATAAAATTATTATTACGATATTTGGCCACATAATGATATTTGAATATAATTAAATGATAAAATATTCCAACAATCTCCCACTTGGGCTACATATCTTAATAATTTAATAATTTAATAATTATACCAGAATTCTTTAGGTGCGCGTCTGAATGATATTTATCTTTAGATTTCAACTTTACAATCTAGTCCACCTCATACATTAATAATGGAACCACCGCGGCTGTCGTCACTAACGTATAACGTGACAGAACCCTGACGACCACCATATCAATGCACTTGATGACATAGATCGATATGGATGAGTGACATGGAAATTTCATGCAATGTGATCTCTAAATCATGTTTATTTCCCAACTGGTCCAACTAAAAACTTTAGTGAGATCAAACTGAAGTTTGCAAATTCAATATTTGCACAAAATGATACAAAAGTGGTTATAACAATAATAGCCACATGAACTTTATTTTTGCATAAAATCATAACATAAATTCTATATCGATACCAAAACAAAAGTATAAAACATAAAATAAAAGAGACTCCCACTAATCCAAGACACCCTTAATGACAATAACCATATGAAAGACCTTAGGTGTTATGTCTTTGATTAGTGGTATAGCTAGCATAAAGTTTGTCTCTATATGTTCTATTCAATTCAACAACAATAATCTATAAGGTAATGAACTTTATAAAGGTTGTTGAATAACTATAAGACTGAATTATTTCACTATATAACTTGAGTGGTCTTTCAATACCTTTAACAATATGCAACCAGGTGACATAAATACTTACAGTCATTTCTTGAGTTAAGATGTGTATTATCTACTTACATCCAAAAGTCAAAGTCTGACACATAAATGATCTCCAATTTGTCAGATCTCTTATGTGAGCATAAGCTCTCTTGTTCTCTTTAAATATACCTTATGGTTGCCTTTTCAACAATTCAAACTTTATATTGCTCAAGTATGCGTCAAACAATCTTATTATATATGCTATTTCCAAATGCATATAAATAAGATTATACATTAAAATCCTATAGGCAAAATATAGGAAAAATACTTAATTTTCTAAATTTATAAATTTTCTATTGGGCAATATTTGAGACTGAAAAGTCTCTCTCGATGATTAAGGTCACCCATAACTTAGTATGTCAATTTATTTTTCACTTTATTGATATAAATTTTTTGCGACATCTGAAGGATACCTTAAGAGTAATCTCTAAGTCTCTAAAACTTGATACAAGAGAAGTGTCCCCAAGATCTTTCATCGTTAAACTTTCGTTAGAGATTTTCTTTGTTTCACATAACTAATATATATCATTGTTGACTAAATAAAATATAATCGACACAATAACTTTGAAATATAAATTTACTCCCACTGAGCTTACGAAATCCACAATTCTCCATAATATTATCTCAAAACCAAATGAGACAATTGCTTTATGAGAATTTGTAGTAACAATAAAGAGACAAATTTCTTCACTCATAAGTGGATTTCATGATTTTCCAAACCATCTATTTTGTATCAATTGACACAAAAGTTTTATTCAGTGGCACCATATTGTATCATTAATGTCACCATTAAGAATCACTATATTGAAATCCATTTTATGCAGCTCCAAAATTATAATAAGCAAACTAGTATATGATTGTCCTAATAGAGTCTTTCAATTATACTAAAAAAGAATTTCTCTTTTCAGTCAATTCTTAATGACACTAGAATCCCTAGTTCTTGAGGGTGTTGAGTTTGATATACATGAAATAATTTCTTAACTTGATTGAGAGGAAGAACAATAATGTCCTCATGAGGATCCAAATATACTATAATAATAGTAACTATATGAATTAATTCTTCCTCATTCAATTTTGTTCTATTATCATATCTCTCCCCCAAACTCAATATCCTCAAGTAAACTTAACAATTTATGTCTCAAAATTTCCTTAATTTATGGGACGAAAACATATAGTATTAAAACCCTTAAACAGTATAAAATGTCACAAATCATAATTGAATTAACTCTAATAATTGAACTTAAAAGACATATTGAATCATCATAAAATAAAAAACTTAAAATATCTTGGTTCATTCAAAGAGAAACTAAAACAAAACAAAAAAAAGAACAATACAAGTAATGATTCACCAAATTCCTTTAAATACAAAAATAATCCATTAATGACAATCTAAAAAATAGTTCAACAATGAATAAAGCAATCTTTATCGACTTTGTCCATTCTAAATTGATATATCTTTCAATATCATTGGACATAAGTCAGTCAAGACTACTTTTCTTTATTTGCCCTTATCTTTTGAGGTATTTTTCGAATGAGCACTATTTTATTTTCTCTTGCTTCAACTTTTGCTTATTTGCACACTTTTGAATTTGATCATTTAAATGATCATTTCTAACTGGAACAGTTATAAACTTAATTCTACAAAGAGAATACTAAAAACTGAATTCTCGAACAAGTCATATGATAGTCGAAATTACTGAATTTTCGAAGAAGTCATATGATAGTCGAAATTATAGTGTCTTAGCAAGATTACATGTTTACATAATGTGCTCCTAACATTTTCTTTGCTTAATAATCTTAATGAAATACTCACTCTCCAATGAGAGCTTGTCTTTCTCTATATTGCTTTAAAAGCACCTTAGTTTAAGCAAAGAAAATATGACAAAAATTTTGCCATCTTAAATAACACCTCTAATACATATGATATTTTAGCTTTATGATCTAACGTGACCTGTGAGATTTGGTGTATACTCACTTGTCAAACTTAATTCTCACATTAGTTGCTGAATTTGTGAGAGAATGTGAGTTCCACCAACCTTATTTAAAGTCTAGATCCAAGAATAATGTTAATGTTCTTTAAATCCTATATTAGAATTTAACTCAAATTAGCAGATATATAAACTATATTAGTTTAAAGAGAACAAAAGTAGCAAAATGTACTCACAAAAATACCTAGTGCATCATCAATATTAAGTCTTTAAACGATAATATCAATTGCTAGCGGTATTTTACAATATTGATGAAACAATGACAATTTACTTTGACAAAGAATAAATTCTTATAATTGTCATATGTTTATCATAATATATGTGAATGTAAACTCTGAAATATTTAAATAAATTTACACTAACACAACATCATCACACATGTCAGCAAAATATTTAAAAAATGTGCTTCTTTATTTGTAAATAAAAGACCTTAACAAGATACCAAGCGCACCATTAAAATACAATCTTTGGATTGCTAAGAATTAACTGCAAACGGTACTCTCAATGTAATGGTTGAACATTGGTGATAAGTCCTGTCAAATAATAGTCACCTTTGGGCATCCTATTATCCACATGGATAATTACATTATAATCACCACATATTTACCATCACATGTATGTAACTATCCGGCCAAGTTGTGCCTTCCTTGGGCAACAACTAGCATAAATAATTACACACTATGTCTTTTGTAACTTCAGGTGAGTTAAATCTACGCAACAGAGGTTACTTGGGCAACGTTATTGTTTCAACCGACTCAACTGCAATTACTAGATAATCTTAATATATATTAAATGAGGTGATAAGTCCTGTCAAATAATAGTCACATTCAGGTATCCTATTATTCAAATGGAAAATTACTTTAATATCATCATACATTTACAATCATATGTATGTAACTACCCGGTCAAGTTGTGCCTTCCTTGGGGCCGACAACAACTCACATGGATAATTTCATACTACGTCTTTTGTAAGTTCAGTTGAATCAAATCTACGCAACAGAGGTTACTTTGGTAACATGTTGTTTCAACCAAAACAACCGCAATTACTAGACATTTCACAGCAAATTAAATGGGAATAGTCTTAAATTTACAAGGCACTACCGACATAATGTAGGCTGAATTAGTTCATTATGTTGTTTAGTAACCATAAGGTCACTCGACAACCCTTAAGTGTGAAGACAAATTCACAATAATTGAAAAGAAGATGCAAGTCCCAAAAACAACACCATCGTGTGTATGACAATGCATTTACAAATATCACATAAAAACGACAACAAACATAGTATGAAAATTATCCAAATTGCATGATTAACAAATATATTATTGTAGAAACTTAATAACAATAAACTCTAACATCATAATCATGCTATAAGCAAAATATTCAATTTCAAATCAAAAGAAAATTGAATCTTATATATACCAAAATATATTCATGCCACAATTGACTCACATATACCAAATGATTCTTTAAATAAAATAATGAATAACTCTAGACGCAATAATGAATAACTCTAGACTCAATTATTTCCTTAATAAGGAAACAAACTTTATATGTCTATAAATAAACAAACAAAACTAGAATCAATATTTTCAAACTTTAAAGAACCAAATTCTTACCTTATGTACAAAAAAAACGTTCATAATATTTTGAGATTCATTATTAAAAGGCAACAAATATATCACAAATATATTTTTATCTTTATGTGCCTACTTTTTCAAAATAAACTTTATGTACAAAATCTTTACGAATCAAAACTAATTTCAAATAGAAATTCAGCTGCAAGATATGATAATGATATTTGAAAATTATATTAACCAAAAGATTTGATAAAATCAAAACACCAAAATCAACATAAAATTCAATATTTATCAATTCCATATTCAAATCCTTATTTCATCCCAACAAACATGATTTGCTATATATAACCACGGACAAATTGGCAAACAAGATAATTTAAAATAAAGCTTTATATAGGTGAGACTCATGTAAACCTCACTAATGGATTTTAAACAAGATTGGGGCAATTGTCTGGGACTGTGGTCGAGGCTGCTGTGGGCATAGTGGCTGATCTTGCGTAGCCATTAGCGAAGATACCAAGTTAGTTAACTTCTCTACCACGGCCCGAAGTGTCATCACTTCTTCACGAAGCTCGTGGACCTCTTGCCCGAGCTGATCCATCTTTTGTGTTTGCGCAAGTGTTTGCATATGTAAACCGAAGTTGAAAGAAGACATCGGACCGCTTTTGACCTTTTTGGAAAAGAAAAATCTGTGAGACTTGGACTTGAGACTAGGAAATGCAAGATGATGCATGATGTTTATGCAAAAATAGACACATTTTTTATTTATCGAAAGACTTGTCAAAGTGAATTGTAAACATTGTAGAGGAACATTGTTTCATTTGATAATTGTGAAGATACTTCAATTGGTTCCCTTTTCAAAAGTAAGAACGAAACCAAAGAAAAAGTTCTTAACGAAAGCTAAAGCTTAGTTAAGGTTTTTTTTGAAGTTGTATTTCTTGGTGTTCTTTCTTACAAGGTCCGTTACCTGTGATGTTTGCAAAAAAACTTGTCTAAATCCTTCGATATTTGATAGAAAAAGTTGTTTGTGAATGAATGCATGTATGCATGAATATGCTAAAGAACGGAGAAAACATGGTGAGGTTAAGTCCATAATGTTGGAGTCAAGGGTAAATACGCCATTCGGTAAGGACTATGGTTTCTCATTTACCTGCATTACGGGTTCTACCAAGTTCCCAAAGTCTACAACCACTTCCAAATATTATCGGGTTACAAGATAACTCTTGATCCAATAAGATTCGTAGGAAAGTCTTGTTTGAGTGTAGTATCGCGTATCAACTAATTCAAGATTACTCTTGATTAGCCACCGCACTACGTCCTAAAAGGCCAAGATGGATTAAAGGTAACTAAAGGTCCTCAACTTCGACGGTCACATATACCAACACTCAAGATTACTCTTGGAATGGTATTTTGATTATACCACCCTCCTATCTTAATGTTCTCTCAAGCCCGAGTGTAGGACTTATCTCACCACTCACGTTTAAGAAAGAAGAAAGAAGACGGGAGAACATATATATACAAGTATTTCCATCTTTTATTTCTTGATTTTAAGCAAGTTATAACACAAAGAAATAAATAAAGCCAAGTTAGGCTCAAACCTCTTAGGGGTTTCCCCAGTGAAGTCGTCATTTCTGTCGCGTCATTTTTTGGAGATAAAGGCTATTTGGTTAGCTTTTGACTCACTAATTTATTTCACGACTGAACATTTAATTTTTTTAGAAAAAGGGGAAAAAGTTTCAAACTACCCCATATTTGAAAAGATTTAGGGTTCGGGGTTAGTTACATAAAGGGAAGATATTAGCACCCATTATGTCTGTAGTATCCTACGAGAACCTCTTGATTTTATTTAATTAACTGTGATATAACCTATTTTAACTACATTTTTATTGTTTGGAAGGACGAGTGTCCTTTGCCTATGTACCCGTGAGGGATCAAAACCTCGTAGTTCGGGGTAAAAATTGACGTTTGATTTGTTTTGTGTTTTTTTATTAGTTTTGAAAAGGCCAAGTGGAATATAAGAATTGGTTTGTATTTTTTAATTTAAAAGAAAAGAGACTCAAAGTAGAATTAAATTGATTGACATTTGATTAAGAAAATAAAAATAAAAATAAAAAAGGATCACTTGATTGAAAATCAAGGTTTATTATGAAAATATTTTTGTGATTTTTGATGTTATTTGCATGTTTTTGTTATTTTGAATAATAATTAAAACCTAAAACTAAAAACAAACGTAGCAATGAAATAAAAGCATGAGAATGTTATAGTGACATTGGATCACCACAAAATCTCTTAAGCTAAACTAATTTTTTGCATTTTTTTTATAACATAGAAACAAAATAAAAAATAAATACCTTGAAACCGAAAGGGACAGAAAGGAGTAGAAAAAGAAGAAAGACTCGTCAGCACAAGTCGAAGGAGGGAGAAGAGAGGAAAAGCACAGGAAGCATCAACTGTGAATTTCGGTGTCTGAAATACATTGTGTGAGCTCTCTATTTATAGAGAAAATTCACAGCTAAAAAGTGAGAAACTTTGGGAACAAGTAATTCATCTAGTACAAAAATATCTCAATTGTGTACCAAAATATATCATATTGAGTACAAAAATATATTATTCAGTACATAAATATGTTATTCAGTACATAAATATATATTATTGAGTATTAAAATATATTTCAGATCAAGCACTAAAATACATTAGATTGCCTACCAAAATATTTTAGATTGTGTTCCAAAATATTCTAGATCGCGTTCTAAAATATTTTCGCAAAACTTGTGGACTAAGAAAACACTTTTAATAATGATTAACTTAAAATCATGGTGTAAAATCAGAAATGACCTATATTACAGGGAGGTAAAGCACCATTAACCCTTTTTTTAATCGAGCTAAATACATTATTAGTCCCTTTTTTTACATGTTTTATTAGTCCTTCTAAATGTTACATGTTTTATTTTCAGTCCCTTTAAAAAAAGTCTTCAAACAAAGGTCCTTGAAATAGTTTCGATTAACATTTATGTTCCTTAATGTTAAGTGAGCTCGTGTGAATCCTCCAAGATATATATACTCTTTGCGAGAGAAAGCCGGCTAAAACAAACATGATTAAAAAAATCCAAAAGCCAAAGACACCCATGAGACCAATTATCAAGAAAAGAAAAAAAACGTAGTTTGCCTTTTGTTCCAAAACCCATTAAGATTTTGCTAGGGAATTTTGTTTATTGAATGCAATGCAGATGAATTTTCATTTGAAGGAAAACATTGTATAAGTTTTTATATAGCTAATTAGACTTCCATAATCATCAAATCATACTCACTACTGCAATTAAATCATCAATCATCATACTAGCAATAAGAAATCCAGAACCACCGCCATAATATAAAATATGCAAAGAGTATCGATAATCAAAATTTAATTAAATTCAAGTTAGGTTCAATGGGAAACATGAAAATCAAAAATCAACATCATAATACAAAAAAATATGCTTAGAAGCTTGATCAGGCGCCATACCAATATCCTTAACACAATACGAATAAGCATCTTCAAAAGAATGAAATGGACCCGGTTTTGGTTTCGGTGGTGGTGGAGCTTCAACACGACCACCGAATTCGTAGGAGAAGTACAAGGTCCCCCTGGATTTCTTTGATTTTTTGTTATAAATCTGGCAACTGAGACCGTGGCCGGGGTTATCAAGAAGCACCTTGAGAGGGACATGGACGGTGCCGATTATCGTATCGGTGTTGAAAAGTGCTGCGACTAGATGGATTTTGAGAGAAAGACGATCTTGGTTAGCGAGAGACTCCATTACATTGAATTTGAGGCAGGAGTTCCATGTGGGGTTTCTTAACCGGACACGGTCCACGTTGGTGCGTTTGGTTTGTCGGTTGAGTGGGTCGCCAGAGATTGAAACGACAGCGTATACCATTAACTTGGAGATAAAAGTAATATCTTTAACACCTCTGGCACATATGTTATTGATTTTCAAGGTTCTGTAATCCATGATCGGTTGATCCATGAGAGAGAGAGAGAGGTTATGTGTTGTTGATCTAGGGTTTTCTTTTTGACAGAGTTCTAGGGTTTTGATGAGTGTGATGTGATTTGTGGATTATATATATATATATATATATATATATATATAGACAGACGTATTGGATCTCTAATTGTTTGTTCCCAGAAGTAACCTGCCTACTCGGATATCATTAGTGCGTGCCAAACCGCCTCAACAAAATTTATTTTATTCATTTATATTTTTATTATTATTATTCTATTCGTTTTTTCTATCGTACTAAAACATGAAATTATGAATAACTAAACTTTTGACTCGGGCGATGCACGAATCCTATTGTCCGTAATAGAGACCAATAAGTGATATTACATACCTAAAGATGCACTTTACGCTTTCCAAGTGACTTGAAATCATCAATAATTGACTCGAAACTAATAGATGCACTAATTTCTCTTTCAATATAAACTGACATACTATCTGCTAAAAACCCAGGTTCCATCTTGTTTCTCAACTTAGACTTGATAATTTTTATTGCTGAAAAAGATCTTTCAGTTGTGGCTGTAGAAACTGTAACGCTCTACTTCTATTAAAGCGATAAAACACGCGAATAATATAAATATCCAAGAAATATATGTTACGTCTTCACATCCAAAATCAAACAACATGCATATATAAAATTATTCAACAGTAGCAGCGGATATAAGTCATACATCACCAAGTATACATGTCATAGGAACAACATACATCCGAAAATAAAGTCTCCAAATCCCGACAAATGGGTAAAATCTCCACAACATAAATAAATCAAGAATAATCATACAGATAGACATCCTAGATCAGAGCCTACTTTAAGACTCAACAGAAAACGATAACGGAGATAGCTCCCGCTATCCAAGCACTCACCAAGCAAACTACTCCTGCAACTAGAAGGCTACAGTCAACTAGAAGGCATTGATTATACTGAAACTTTTGCTCTAGATGCAAGATTGGAAGCAATCAGGTTACTTCTATCCTATGCAATTAATCATGGCATAATATTATATCAAATGGATGTCAAGAGTGCATTTCTTAATGGAGTCATAGAAGAAGAAGTGTTTGTCAAGCAACCTCCTGGTTTTGAGGATCTTAAGCATCCTTAACATGTTTATAAACTTAAGAAATCACTATATGGCTTGAAACAAGCTCCCTGAGCTTGGTATGATAGACTATGTAATTTCTTGATTAAAAATGATTTTAAAAGAGGTCAAATTGACACAACACTCTTCAGAAGGACTCTTGAGAATGATATTCTTGTTGTGCAAATATATGTTGATGATATAATAATTGGTTCTACTAATGCATCTCTTTGCAAGGAATTCTCTAAGTTAATGCAGGATGAATTTGAAATGAGCATGATGGGAGAATTAAAGTTCTTCCTTGGAATTCAAGTCAATCAATTCCAAGATGGAGTATATGTTCATCAAACAAAGTATACAAAGGAGATTCTGAAGAAGTTTAAGCTAGAAAATTGTAACATGATGAATACTCCAATGCATCCAACTTGCATCTTAAGCAAAGAAGATACTGGAACAAAGGTAGACCAGAAGCTATATAGAGGTATTATTGGTTCTTTGTTATACCTCACTGCATCTAGGCCAAATATTTTGTTCAGTGTATGCTTGTGTGCAAGATTCCAGTCAGATCCTAGAGAATCTCATTTAACTGTTGTTAAGAGAATCTTCAAGTATCTGAAAGGAAAAACAAATCTTGGACTCCTCTATAGGAAATCCTTAGATTATAAGTTGGTTGGATTATGTGATGCTGATTGTGCTGGTGATAGGATTGAAAGAAAATAAACTAGTGGAAACTGTAAGTTCCTTGGTGAGAATCTGATATCCTGGGCTAGCAAAAGACAAGAAACTATTGCTATGTCTACAGCAGAAGCAGAATACATCTCAGCTACAAGTTGTTGTACACAACTACTTTGGATGAAACATTAGTTGGAAGACTATCAGATAAATGCTGACAGTATTCCCATTTATTGTGATAATACTGCTGCTATTTGTTTGTCAAAGAATCCAATTTTACATTCAAGAGCCAAGCATATTGAAATCAAACCCCACTTTATTAGAGATTATGTTCAAAAAGGAATTTTAGATATACAATTCATTGATACTGAACATCAATGGGCTGATATATTTTCTAAGCCTTTAACTATGGAAAGATTTGATTTTATAAAGAAAAATTTGAACATGCACTTTGTGTCTGATTAAATCTGCTTGCTCCTGAATAGGAATTTAGGTTCTGAAGTCGTTCGGAAGCTATAGTCCATCAAAAGCTCTCTACTGAGGTTCTGAGGAAAATGTGCTTCTGAAGATGACATCAGCATCTGGACTCTAGAAGCTGGACTTTGTTCTCTAGAATAGCAAAGTTAGTGGAAACGTTGGAAGTTACTTTTAGTAACACATGTCCCACTAACTTGGCAGTTACTCTGAGATCCTCTGACGTGGCTTAATTGTATTGGTGTATAACGTAAGAGGGCAATGATGAATTTATGCTTTGAATGTACTATCTCGTGCCCCCCTACGTCATTAATGTTGTATTTGTTTGTCCCCTTTCTGAATTGCAAACTTTTTTTACTCAAAACACTTAGACAAAACACACATTACTCACTTCACAACCTACACTTGCATTTTTGTCATACTGAATCTTTGCGAAACTTCTTCGTCTTCAATCAAAACCCTATAACCCTAAATTACTCTTCAACATCAATGGCGTCTTCAAGCTCTGTTCGAGAATCAACCATGCAAGAAGCTCCTGCTTAGGAGATTAAAGGAAGAACCATGTCTTTAGAAGAATGGGATCTTAAGATTCAAAGTGAGAATCCGGTGGACTTCATTTCATTAGCACACAATGGCTGTGACATCTGAGGTTATTTCGAAGCTCAAGATCTCATGGAGTACTTCAAAATGTTGAATGGTCCAACATACAAGACTCTTGTCAGACACTTTTGGGTTAGAGCGCATGTTTATGACAAGAAGGCTGCTAAGTTGGAAGAAACAGAGAAAGTTTTGATTGATGGGTTTGGAACCATTTAGATGCACTGAAATCAAGTCAAGCATCATGGACATCCCGGTCTTCATTTCAGAAGAAATTATCTCCTTTGTTCTCAGGAGATATTTAGAAGGAAATTACAAAGGTGGTATAGGTAACAGCAAGACCAGTCCTTGGAATGAAGTGGTGAATAAGTCAATGTTCAACAACACAAAGAAAGGTGCCTACTGTGATTTGAGCATGGAAAAGAAAATGCTTCTGAAAATCCAAAATGAGAACCTCCTACCAAAAGGTGGTGGTAGTGATCAACCCTCCTTGGAGCACAGAATATTCCTTCATTACTTCATCACGAAGGAAAAAGCAAATGTGCCCAGGTACATTTTCAAGCATATGATTAAAGAGCTCATGGAAAGCTAGGATAACAGAAGATGTTGGGTTCCCTATGGAAGGCTTACGTTAGAGATCCTTCATCAAGGAGGGATCTTAAAAGCTCTTAGCAATGTCAACTTCTTCACTGATGAACAGCTTGATACTGAAACAGGCAAGACCATCAATGGAAGAACTCTCAAGAACATGAATTTGATTGGGAAGGAAGTCTATACAAAGCTCAGCACGGATCTTCAGGAATCTGATGCAATGTCCAACCTGATGGATGATTTTCCTCCAATCTGCAAACAAGATCCTCTTGATGTCCAGATGAACTACATCAAAGATCACTTTGCAACAACTGGTAAGAGGATCAGGCTTGAAGATGTTCCTAAAACCATGTATGGTGGTGCTTTGCTAGTAGCAAAGAGCAGAAAGACCAAAAGGAAAGCACTCACTAAAGATGAGTATCTGGAAGATGCTTCTGAACAACCCTCCAAGAAAGCTAAGAAGGAGATGGCTTCTACTAAAGTGAATGAAGTTGGTTCTGCTGTACCAATCATTCAAGAAGAAGTTCAAAGGTAAGAAAAAGTAATAGAAAAAGAAAGAAATAAAAAGAAAAAGTTTTTTTTCTTCCTTCAGTCTAATCATTGAAAGAAATTAATCAAAATACAATAACTCCCCGGCAGCGGCGCCAAAAACTTGATGAGTAAAACCGCAAGTGCACGGTTCTACCGAAGTAGTAAAAAGAGTATCGTTCCGACAGGGAGTTATGAATTCAATTAACTTTCAACAATGATTAGAAAAGAGTTTTGAGTTATAAAGTTTGGATTTTTAATTAAAAGAAAATAATAAAAATAAAAGCGCCTTGGGATTATTGGTTCATCTAGATGACAAATCCTTCACAAAACAAACCCTAAACCTAAACTTTATATTCGACCTACTTTCTAAAGACAAGTTTCTCTTAAGCGTATCAAAGCTTCTTTCGAAGTGCAGTGAGTGTGTTCCTCTAGCAACCACGCCTATTCTCATGGTTGATTGCTATTAGAATCCTTGAAGAACGAAACTTTATATGTCTCAAGGTTTGCTAGACTATTCTCATGTTTCGCAACCCTTGTCTAATTTCACTTGTTCCAATATCAAAGCTCCGCTGTCGCATTATGAATTGATATTTGTGATGATGAATTAACAAATACTAACCCTCAGCTGTCGCATTATGAGTTTGGTATTTGTTAATTCATTATAAAAACGATGAAATTCGATTAGAAAGTAGATTTATATAAAATTAGGGTTTATGGCTTGATTTGATTAAGATTATGTCATTAAACTTATCCAACAATCCCAAGACAAGAAGAGTCTACTCACTAACGTTCATTGTAGACATAGAAGAGAAGAAGAAGAAGAACATAAAATAAAGGTGAACTTTTATTCAAAGAAACAATTGTCACTTATTATTTCCAAGAACAAAAGATGAATTGTTGTGATAGCTAGCTACTCTATTATAGTTTACAATGACTTAAGCCCTAAGAAATATAACACTAGAATGTTCCACAAGAAACCACAGGCTTTTAGGTCAGAAGTAAACTAATAGGTAGCTTGTCCATGAAGGAGAAGCAGCAAAAGAGCATCCTGAAGGCAGGCACGGCCGTGCTGCTTGTGGCACGGGCCGTGCCAAGTCTCTGACTTGGGGGTGACATATTTTTGTATTTTCATCCTGAATCAGCTCTTAATCCTCTTTCTTTTGCTCCAAGACTCAATCTATCAATTATTTGTTCCAAAAATATAATAACTTGCAATGGAAGTGAAATAGTTCTAAAAAGGAAATAATATTAAATAAAACGAAATCAAATATAAATAAAACGGACTCAAATATCATATT
>Ga0228711_1003888_pt1 | contig 23189 bp, 14 predicted proteins | sample MedpolnodulmetaG_2_FD_177996 | JGI IMG/M metagenome (GOLD analysis project Ga0228711, IMG submission 177996) | Root nodule microbial communities from Medicago polymorpha collected in Santa Monica, California, United States - brown nodules | ecosystem: Host-associated > Plants > Roots > Nodule...
CTTGTAACATCTTCTCATAGTGGATTGGAGAGCTGCTCTCTCCCCTAGAGTAGGTCATATTGGACCGAACTGGGTTACCATCTTGTGTGTGTTTGTTTATTTCCTTTAAGCTTGCTTATCTTTGTGCTTGGTTTGTGTTTTGTGTCATTGTATTAGCTCTTTGTGTGTGTTATTGCTTGAAGACACTTAGACCTAGGATTACCACTATCTTTTGCTCCACGCATCTTTGTTTTATTTCATTGGTGTAATTCGATTAAGGTTGATTTCACAACACATAATAATGCTAGAACTGAAATAACCAAACCAGTAACTCACTAACTATTCAAAACTTTGCTTTAACAAATATCTTTAACTCAGACCAAATGATGAAGCTTATACTTTCTCCTCCTTCACTTCAGTTAATAAGTGAGCAAGACCATTTGTTAGAGCAGATGTTGAGGTTAAAGATGCCTTTAATATGCCTAGACACTGCAAGATGACAACAATATAAAATGAGCTTTTTCTACATAATAATAAAGTAAAACCTGTCTAGTGTAAACAATCAATCATACACAAGCACCAAATCAAGAAAGTTATAAATCTATAAATTTTAGTCTCTTACCTCCGTTTTGCCAATTGTGATAACCTTTTCTTTCAGGTCGTTCAGAGGTGTTTCCATTTGGTTGATTAAATTTAAAGCTGAAATTGGAGACCACGGTGCGAAATGCAAGTCATCTGTAGTAAAATATGTTCTTGGTCCAATGGCATAACCTTGAGAACATCCTCTTGGTAAGTCAGCATCAAGTCTAACATACTTTCCCAAATCATCCCTAAATTCATCGGTTATGAAAAATTGATTATTTTTTACACTATCTTGGTAATTTTTGCCCTGATAATAACAATAATACCTACCATATGGATTCTCAGAGGGTAAAATCTGATTCCTAAAATTAAACTGTGGGGCTAATTGAGGATTAACAAGCTTGTACTTTACATCCATCGAAATCAAATACTTGTTTGCATCTAAATCATAGATACTCTTGTGCAAAGCATCAATACTTCCAAGAGAACAACTTCCGCCTAATGCATGTACAACTCCACCCAAAGGAAAAGTGAGAAAACTCAAAAGTAAGTCAGCAAAATTTTTTTCTCCTTGAGCATACAATACCTTCCCATCTGATTTTCTTAAAACTAGCTTCACTTGAATATGGATATCACTTTTATTTTCAACATCAAAATTGAAAATAATCCTTGCTGACCTTCCAAGAGATGGCTTCTTTTCCAAAAACAAATCGGTTAGAGTTGATTCAGAAGCCAAAGAATACTTTAGCAGATCTAGTACCTGTATATTATACTAATGAATTTAAAAAAAATGTACAACTTGTTACATAAACAAAACGTCATTTAGGAAAGAGAATTGCAAACCTTCTCCTTAGTGACATTCACGGTCGTTTCCCTTACTGAACTTCTACCATTTATTTCTAAATTCTGGAGCAGAGCTAGGCTTGTAAATTGCTTGGAGTTTGGTATGACAACCAAATTGTCAGTAATAATAAAACGAGCACCACCATTGACAAATCCATTGCAGAAATGTTTCAGAGAAACTGAGTGGGTATAAGAATAACTACGATCACACCCACACTTCTTATTAATGGAACTGTTCAAATACTGAGAGGACGTGCAGCCATTAAACTTGGTACATAAGAAGAACGTTGTGGGTTTGGTGGTGTCATCAATGTTCAGTTTAAGTGTTTTGCAATATTTTTCTGACGAGTTATTTGGTTCCAATAACATTTCTTTCATTGTATCTGTTGTTAGACACTCTTTGTCAAGATCTCTCACACTTTGGTAGAGTCTGTTCAGACAACCAACCGTAACTGGCCCCATGTTAGACTTCTTCTCTACAAGTCTTGCAATGGTTCCTAAGGGCAATGTTAAGAAGCTAAACAGGACATCCACAAAGTCCTTTCTTGCCTCAGCAAACAAGACTTTGTTGGTATCTTTGTTCACCAGAAGTTTCAGAGACACTTGCTCCATGGTGGAAACTTGCAACTAGCTAACGAGAAAAATAAAATATGAGATCTTATTGGGGATTTTAATTGTATGTTTAACTAAATTAGATTTCAATACAAATTGTTTCTTTTGATCATTCGTATATATAAGGGTGCAAATTAAATGGGAATAATTTTCTTAAGCACGAGTAACTTCGATAAGTTAAATAATTAACTGGCCATATAAATACCAATTCTTGAACTGAGTTTAAGATTCTTGGAAAAAGAGAAAGGAGTAGGGGAGTAATTGATGTCAAAGGAGATAATTATCTCTTTTTTCACAGTAATGCAATAAGAAAGATCAAACGACAATTGTAGTAGGAACACATGTAAAAATCATAACTTCATAATTTTCAATATAAAAATTACTACTTTTGAGTGCTTAAACTAGTGTTTGGAAAAGGATCGAGAGTTTCATTAGGAGCACTTCCCTCTTAATTTATGGTAAAAAGGTTTATTGGTTGACACAGAAAATGTGATGTATTTCCTTAAAAGTGCTAGGAAAGTGCTAGGTAAATTATAAGGAGTGTGATACATTTATTATAGGTACAATATTAAATATGTATTATTTATATGTAATATAAATTATTAATTATGTATATACATTAGTATTATGTTAGTATTATATTATAGTATTAATTATTAACTAGTATGTGGACCCGTGTCAAGCACGGGCTAGAATTTCTCCATACTTTAGGGTGAAAATATGTTTTGATTTATAAAGTGTCGGTTACGGTCTAACATTGAATAGAACAGTGGAAGTTGAACAAATTCTTACACTTATGTGGTTGCTCTTTGTCTAATGAGTCAACTCACACCAATGTTGACTCCCTTAGAAGGTCTTACGATGATATCATAACCCAGTTCAACTTTATGGGGAGGTGGTGTTGGTTCATGATGGTAGACCACATATGCGGAGAGTCTCGTACTTAAGGAATAAATGTTAATGTGTCAAGTGTGAGTTAAATTTCACATTGGCTGCAAGAGTAACCGTTGAACAACAAATAAGTGATATGACTCATATACCTAATGTCTTAAGGTTTATGGTGAGATGTAGTGTCAATCTCACTTATGTGGTATCTGTTGGTCTAATGTGATGATCAAAGTCAATGTAGGATCCACCATAAGTCACAACATTATGATGAATTGTTATAATAGTTTTTGGATGTCATTTGTTTGATTTTAATCTTAAAATTTAATTTTTGAATGTCATTCTCTTTTCTGCGAAATTTATCATCAAACCTTTATTACTTCAAACTTGTTTACATTTGGTCTTTAATGCATATGACAATGGGAAATTGCAGAAATGTTATGTTGAGTTGACAAAATACATGTTTATTAGACATTTACAATTGTGTAATGCTTTTTTTAAATTAGTTTAACTTTTTTGTAAAATAATCACTCAAAAATCTCCAACTCATACAACAAACCCATAAAATTACTGATTATTCACACTATTTCATCTACTTTCACCGATAGCACACACAATAATTATTTTTCCTTTTATCTTGTGATGTATTCTCTAAATTCATTTATCTCTTCTCATGGAAGAAAGGAACATAAATCTTCCTCCCATGAAATCACACCAACCAACCTTTTTCAACATGTGCTTCTGTTTAAACTTTTTTTTACTATGACATATAATTACATACGTGGGGAGTCACACACTTGATTAAGAGATGTTAACGTGTCAAGTGTGAGTTAAAGTTCTATATATGATGGAAGAGTGGATTTTGAACACCATATAAGTAAGATGACCCATATACACGATGCCATAAGATTTTGGATAAAGATGTGATATCAACCTCACTTGTGTGGTTTCTACTCTAATGTGGTGATTAAAGTCAGTGTAGAATCGCTCGCGAGTCCCAAAATTAAGATGAACATTTAGTTAGTTTGTGAGTGTCATTTGATTTTTTTTTTTTATATTAAATTTTAGTTGTTGAATGTCATTCGTTTTCATGCTATTTTTTATTTAACCTCCATTATTTTAAATTCCTTCACTTTTGATTTTTGGTGGAATGTGACAGTAGAATAATGCATATGTGTTACGTTGAGTTGACAACATACATCCTTATTAGAAATTTTAAAAGATGCAGCATGTTTTTATTGAGTCTAATTTTTTTGGTAAAACAATTACCTCAAAATCTCTAACTCATTAACAAAACCGTGAAATTATCAACAACTCACTCTGTTTTTTATATTCTCACAGATAGAGAACGCCATCCTTTTTTTTAATCATTTCTTTCTTCTTAAAATTCTTTTTCATCCTCTTTCTATTTATAATTTGTTTTCTCACCTTTCTTGTAAGAAATAAACATAAACCTTCCTCCATAAAACCATCATCAACCCATATGTTTTACTATGTAGCGATCCAATCTGATATTACTTGTCTATATCAACAAATCACAAATGCAGAGAGTTTCGTACTTTAAAGAGATATGTTAATGTGTCATATGTGAGTTTATATTCTATATTGGATGCAAGATTAGATGGTGAGAAAAATATAAATGAGAAGATTCATATACATAATCACTTAAAAGTCCCAACTTTATGATAAATTGTTTTGTTAATTTTTTGATGTCATTTTTAAAAAAAAAAATATATCTTAAATTACAGATATTGGATGTCATTGGCTTACATGCTATATTTTTTTATTCAATTTATATTATTTCAAATTCCTTCATTTTAAGTCTTTAGTGAGTTGACAAAACACATGTTTATTGGAGATTTTAAAATAATGTTTTTTTTTTATTTAGTCTAATTTTTTTTATTAAAACATTTGGCTACAAATCTCTATCTCTTTCAACAAACCTGTAAAATTATCAGCAACTCGCTATATTCTTTATACTCTTACAAATAAACCACGAACTCCTTTTTTTTCTTATCGTTTCTCTTATGTTAAAATTCTTTTTTTTTTTTTTATCTTCTTTGTATTTTAAATATCTTCTTGAGAAGAGAACAAAAACCGCCCTACATTAAATTACCATCAACCATCCTTTTTTTACTATGTTAAGCCTTCTTTGGTCTTATTTAACAATGTTATCAAATTACAGATGCAAAGAGTTTCACACTTAACAGATAGATGTTAATATGTTATATATGAGTTAAAGTTCCACAGTAAATGTAAGAGTAGATTGTGAAAAACAAATAAGTGAGATGACTCATATACCTCATGTCTTAAGGATCTGGATAAAAATGTGATGTAATTCTCACATGTATGATTGTTATTAACCTAGTGTGATTATCCAACCTAGTTTATCCCCTTGAAGTCCCAACAATATGAAGAACTTCTGCTTTTTTTTTTCTTATTTCATTTTGATGTCATTTGCTTATTTTTTTTATCTTATGTTTTAGTTTTTTGATGTCATTCATTTTGATGCTAGTTTTTTATTCAACTCCAGTTATTTTAAGTTCCTTCACTTTTGGTATTTGATGGGATCTGACAATGACGAAATATAAATGTGTTATGTTGAACCAACAAAATATATGTTTATTTGACATTTAAGTGAATATGTGGTATCAATTTCAATTGTGTGGTTGCCCTTAGTATAATGTAAAGATCCAACCCAATGCAGGCTCTCCCGAAGTACGAACGTTATGATGAACTATTTTGTTAGTGTTTGCATGTCATTTGTTTACTTTTTTTATCGTAAAATTTAATTTTAGGACGTCGTTTGCTTTAATGTTGTTATTTTTATTAAACATCTATTATTTCAAATTATTATACGTACGGTCTTTGGTTGAATTTGAAAATGAATAAATGAAAATGTGTTATGCTGAGATGACCAAATACAGCTTATTAGACATTTAAAAATGATGTGGTGTATTTTAATTGAGTATAATTTTTTGGTAAAATAATTACGCAAAAATCTTCAACTCCTTCAATAAACTCATAAAATTATCAGCAACTTACTATATTCTCTATACTCTGATGGGCAAATCATACACTCCTTTTTTTTTTCTCTTATTAATTCTATCGTGTTCAAAAAATTTATTCACAATTTTTCCTTTTTAATTTACTTTATCTCTTTCCACGAAAGAAAGGAACACAATTCTTATTGCATAAAAGCACCATCAACCCATATTTTTTTTAGCACGGTGTGCCTTCGTCTGATGCTATTTAATTTGACTATGTTCCTATACCACAGACGCATAGAATCTCACACTTACGTGAGAGATGTAAATGCATCAAATGTGAGTTAAAGATTCACATTGGATGTAAATGTTTTGGCCGAAAATGTAGTCGTAATCTCATTCATGTGCATTATTATGTCATTAAAAGACATGACATACTTTAATATTTTTTCAAGAAAAACTTTATAGAAAATTAGTAAAATTGAAATTTGAAAAATCATTAGGTTATTGCTCAAATTTAATTTTGGGTATCATTTAATTCTCCTTTAAAATGTTGTTATTAATTACTATTTCTATAATGATATGATTTTCCCTTGTTCTAATATAATCTATTTTCTTTTAGAATACGTCAAAATTCAGGCTTTCATTTTGGATAAAAAAATTGAAGTTTTTCACCGACTACTATCGGAATTTGAAATTTACAAATTAATCATAACTCTATTTTACGATAAATTTTTTAGTCGAGTTAAGCTCCGGGAGCTCGTTAGGGTCTGAAATGCCTCATGACTCAAATAATGCTTACAAAGGTACTTATTGATCACCCATCAAAGAGGTCATCACACACAACGGAAAATTGAATTCACGATCTTGCGTTTGAGTCAACTCATTAGTAATTGAGTCAATCTTCATTGACAATGTTATTATTAGTATTAATAGCAAAATAAGTGAATCAAAGATATGTTACCATACATAAAAAATAAAAAAAAGGATAGACCTATTAATATTATTAATTCATTCAATTCTCCTTCAAAATGTTGCCTTTTATTTTTGTGAAGGAACCTTCGAAATGTTTCTCTTATTTTTATTTCTATAATTATATGATTTTTTCATATGATCTTGAATAATGTTTTTCTTTGACTTCAATATTACTTTGATCCCTTAACCTATTTTAAAGGTTCAATTGGTCCCTTAACTTTAAAAGTGGTTAACTCGACCTTTTAACTTATTTTAAAAATTCAATTTTGTCCCTTAATTTTAATACCGGTTAATTTGGTCCCTTAAGATATATAAGCTAGTGCAACTTGATCCCCTAACTTTGATTCTCGCCATTGCTAATTTCAGTGGCAAGTTTATATTTTAAAAAAAATCATATCCACTAATTGATATTAAAATTAAAGATTAAATTTAGAGTAACTATAAAATGTGATTCTTACGATATATTTATCTTAATAAAAATATTCATATACATCCTATCAACACAATGCATAGTCAAAATGATCGATTGCCATTTTTCACATCACATACAGAACAAAGGCTAACAATAGTACTACCTAGCTCCAGGATTCTCCTACATTTTCCTAATTAGTATAATAAATCAAATCAGTTTTTTTAATAGTAGTCATGTAAATTAATAAGAGGATCATGTAAGAAATGACAAATCATAATGACAACATAATTGCAAATTAATTACTATAGTAATTTGTTAATCGATTCTCCTTTGTAAAATGAGTGAAAGTTTAAAGATCTTAAAAATGAATCATAGCAAAATCGTGTCAATTATCATGCTGCAAAATAGAAAGTGATGGAAAAAAAAAACAAATAAAAAATGATTTTTTTTATATATTGAAAACTGATGTTTGAATTTGAATATTCATTTTATTTTATTTTTTTCCATCACCTTCTATTTTGCAGCATGATAATTGACACGATTATCATAATATTTCACCATCAAATGATCATGTTGTTGAATTTGAATATTGCATAATAATATTTTGGAAGTTTATTTTGGTTCAAACTTATAATTAAGGTATTTGGAGTTGCAAGGGTCTTTGTTAGGGTTTCCTTGTTTTTATATGTTTGAGTAGTTGTTTGTTATGGTTTTTGGCTTTCTATACCTTCATGGATTTTCTTTTGGCACTGATTGTTTCATAGGCATTGGATTAAATATTCACTTTTTTCTTTTATTGACTATTGTAAGCTATTTTTATTGTGCTATATCCTTATATTATTTTCCTCCGCCGAGGTCTCGTGATTAACCTGTTACACAATAACACACTTCATGAAAATGAGTCAGAAAAGAAGCTAATAAACATATATTATAATACATCAATATGCAATGACATTGTAGTTGGCCTTAGAGATATTCAAATATAGGAATAACAATTATAAAAATATCTCAATCAAATAGTATTGGTTAAAAGCAATATTTGAATAATTTGAGAAAACAAAATAACTTGAGAAAACGAAATATTTGAATGTGTTTACCTTATTTCGATCAGGAAGAAGGCAATTATCATCTAAAGACTTTTGCTCTCATATTTTTTAGATTGAAAAACATTCTCCCTAAAAACATGAAAAAGGAAACAGTGTTAAAATTTGGAAGAAAAAAATGGCAAAAGAAGGAGGATAGAACAGATGTGACTTTGTCAGGTTTAACTTTGAAACAAATAAAAAAAGCAGCTCAAGTTAATAGCATTTATACACCATACAAACATTCATTTATTTTTTTAGTCAACAAATACGTTTCAATTAATGTGTAAAATGAGAAGGAATATTTTTTTATGAAAGGAATATGCTTTTAAAAAATCATTAAATGAGCCATTGCATTCTTGAGTGACACGTGTACTATTGTTTTTAAGCAAGGGAAATATTTATAATAGAGATTATACTATCCGGTCACAATATAAGCAAAAATTAACATTTTAGATTCATTCATTAAATGATGTATGTGGTCTATAATAAAGACCATATACATCATTAATTGAATGAATATAAAATATAAGTTTTGAATATAAAAATAAAAATGACCGGAGGGTGTACATATACTTCTAATAGTATTAAGTAACAATAATGCATGTCATATTACAAAGGAAAGTAGCATTGATAATTATTCCAATTCAAGAAGGAATACGTCTCTATATAAATGAGGAAGAGACTAGAATTCATTTGTGAATTATTTCATATCTATCATTCACGTTTTTGCCAACTTATATAGCATACACAAATAACTACATATAGACAAATAACTACCTAGCATACACAAATACTAACTACATTTTTTTTTTACAAACGATATTCATTCATTCAAATTGATAGATTACATCAGATACAAACATCGCTAAAAACGTAAAGGGTGAATCTGCGAACAAACTCACAACACCCAAGTTAATAGCATAAAACGGCAAAATGCCTACAAATAATATGATAAAACCTAAGTCATTGAAATTCACATGCTTACGGATCTTCAACGTTGATGCCCAAATCATTGGTTGAATTTGTAATTGATTGATGCCGATCTTTCAATAGGAAATAAACGAACACCGCGACAAGACGCGAAATCAAACGTCGCACAAGATGATGAACAACACAAACGCCGCACTTAGACGACGAAATCAAAAAAAATCCACAAAACAAAAAACCTGATATATGTGAAAACCACTTATTTAGATTGAAAGAGAAGGAAAAAAGATGTCAAGGGGTGATTTTAGGTCAAAAAATGACCTAAAACCACCTCTTCTCGATGAACGAAGGAGAAAGAAAGTTTAGAGAGAAGTTGGAGTTTCTCTCACTAGAAAACTAGGGCCGCCTATTTTTGAGTGTACAAATACTAACTACCTATAGACAAATAACTACCTAAAGAAATACATGAATAAGGATCGTTGTGTACTGTGATGAGATGAATCCCTGCCTTCGACATGCTTCCGGTCGCTCCTAGAGTTATTGGATCACAATCTCGTATGCTTCTGATCGTCAGAGTGTGTTTTTCCAATGATGCATGATATTTCTATTTGTAGCCCATCGTTTTCAATATTTTTGGTAACTTTTGTGCACGACACGCACAACGTTGCACACATCGCACAATATGGAGTAATTGATGCGTGATGTGCAACTCATCTCACGTATCACACATGCACAAGTAGTTGTCCATTCTTCTTTTATTCATCTCTTGACTCATTTCTCCTCACCGAAACATCCATGGTGACTATACCCTAAGAAGTTGCTTGATTAAACTTGTAAAAAGTTTAGCACGACAACATAGTTGACACATGGGGAAGCAGCCCCTACAGAGTCACAAATTGCCCAGCCGGGGCAGCAACCGACTGTTCAAGAAATTGAGGTTCATGTTCCGGAAAATTCCTTGGCTGTTTCCAATATTGATACTTCTTTTCATTTTGCCTTGCAAAATGTCAATGATGAGATTGTCTGAACACAAAGGGATATGGTTGATGAACCTGTTTTGGAGCAAATACAGTCCACGCCTTTGCTGGACAAGTCATGTACCAGCACTCATTCCTCTCCTGGGTCCTCTGTCCCGGAAACACAAGTTGTCTTAAGCTCCGTAAGGATTTAGATTTGGTGCGCCATGTATTGGTTCAGCCAACTTATCAAGATAATACTAAGAAACAAAAGAAGGCTCATGAGATGGAGTCAATACTGGCAACACAAATTGTGGTGGCGAACAACAACAAAATATGTCCCGTGCCCCAAAAAGATTTAAATTTGGTGCGACATGTTTTGGTTCAACAGTCTAATGATGAGATTGTGCCTTTTATCAAATATTTGACGAATAAGCAAAAAAAGGCTCTTAGCATGTATAATACCCGTTCAAAGGGTGCTCCTCCTCTATGAAGTTTTTCTTTATTGGATCATTTGAGGAATTCGACATTCGGAATCCCGAATTGCCTTCAAAGATGTTAGGTAGCATAATTGTATGCAAGGTGGTCTTTCGATTCTTTCTTCGCCTATTTACCGTGAGGAAAACTACTATGCGGACAAGCTTGCAAATCATGGACATGGATCTGCAAATGTCTTTTGGTAGAACTCTTTACCTACTTTTATCAGTGAAGACTTTTTCAGAGACAACTTTGGGCTTCTGAATTACCGTTTCCCTTAGATCTCTTGCTTTGTATTTTGTTTTGGCTTTTTTTTTTAGCGTTTTGATTTGATCCCTCCTCTAGTACAATTTTCCCTTTTTAAATAAATTTTTCTAAGCAAGGTGGTTGAGGTTGGGGTGCCAACCTAGTTGGAATGTCAAGTTCCCTCCTGATGTCGTCCTTTACTTTTGATTCAACAAAAATAAAGACCACATAATTGTCTGGTTTGAATGTTTTAACATGATTCAAGGCCTTGTGCTCATAATTTCTCTTCCATGCTCATACATTGAATTATTTACAAATATGCAAGTAGGAAATCAATCCTAGTCTATTTGAATTCCCAAGGACACAAGTTAAGAAAATAAATATAGATTTTTTTTAAATGGTGTATCAATATTTTAAAAGTTTGAGAAATAATTTTTTTAATGTAAAAATAAATTTCTTCAATTCCACTTTTAAATTTTAACCTGTGAACGTCAAAACAACATTTTAACCTGTGCCCATAGGACAAAAGATATAGTGCCATGGCACCTCCTTGTTCTCCTTCCTAGAGAACATCTGCCCTTGTTAATACCTCAAGGTGCAATTGTGTCAAAAAGGCATATCCTAAAATCAGATTGTAAACCGAAATTCCCAAGACATATAAACGTAAGATAATAGTGATTTGATATAGTCAAATATCCAGGCAAAATGTTAAGAGAGAATAGGAAAAGGAAACCATTCTTGCATAATGTCCCAATTAAGAACTCAGCAAAACATAAAAGATCTTAAAGTCATAATGCTAGTATTAAAATAACAGATATAGTAAATCTAAAAAAGCTGTCCAATGCAGTTACACTTCCAGCTAGAAAAATATCTTAAACACACAGAACATCCTTGAAGCTTATCATTTCTCCCCTTTAACATTGGTTACCAAGTGACAAAGACCATTTGTTAGAGCAGACGACGATGACAAAGATGCCTTTAATATGCTCAGACACTGCAAGGACACAATTATTTAAAATTAGCAATAGTATTGTCAATCAATCTAGCAAACCAAAAAACACAACGCATGGTGATAAATCTATGTATAAATTACGTTATTTCTTACCTCCTTGATGCCAATGGTGACAAGCTTTTCCTTCACATCATTAAGAGGGACTTTGAAATTGTTGATTAAATATAAATTTGAAATTGGAGAAGACGTTGCAATGACCAAATCATCTGTAACCACATACTTTCTGTGTCCCTCTGCATTTACATAACCATTATCACTTGCCTTAGGTGATTTGGGATTACTACTAACTAGGTTCACCTGTCTATCAGTTCTCACATAATCTGCATATTCATTGCTCTTATTTTCATCACCAATTAAAAATTGATTCTGAATAATACTATTACCCAAACCTAGGAACCTATTATAGTAATAATAATGCGCACGTAGCTTTTGAATAGGTAATATCTGCTTGCTTAATTTGTTGAACTGGGGTGCCAAGTGTGGATCAACAAGCCTTTTCTTTGCTTCTTTTGTCAAAAATGTGTTAGCATGCAAATCAACTATGCTCTTGTACAGAAAATCAATGTTACCCAAAGAGCAATTCCCTCCTAATACGCGAACAACTCCGCCCAAAGGAAATGTGAGAAAACTTAAAAGTAAGTCAACAAAATCTTTTTCTCCTTGAGCAAACAATATCTTGCCATTTGACTTTCGAAAAACTAACTTAAGGCTGATCTTGATATTTTTCTTGATGACAGCATTACACGAGAAACCACTTGAACTCTGGATCAATGGTTTCTTCTTTAGAAACAAATCTGTCAGAGTAGACTTGGAGAGCAAAAGACACTTTAAAAGATCGAGTACCTGTACAAACTATGAATTAATCGCAAATGAATTGATGACAAAAATTAAAAGGCGCTGTATGTAATGCAAGCAACAAATTAGGGAACACAACTATAAGTTTATAACCTTTTCCTTAGTGACGTTGATAGTCATTTCTGTTATTGAACTTGTGTTTTTTATTCCAGAATTCTGAAGCATGCTTAACCCTGTGAATTCTGAGTTCGGTGTGACAATTAGATCATCAGTAATAACAAAAGTTGTACCTTCTTTAACAAATCCTTTCCCAAAATGTGTCAAGAAAGTTGAACGACTCAAAGGTTTTCCATACACACAGTTTTTGTCTGTAGAAGTGTATAAATTACGTTGTTGAATGCATTGACAATCAAACCTGCAACATATGAAGTACTTTGTAGACTTAATGTCATCAATGTTAAGTTTAAGATTGATGCAATAATCTTCAGAAGAGTTCTTTGGGTGCAATATCATTTCTTTGCTTGTCTCAGTCTGCATACATTCTTCGTCGAGATCTATCACACCTTGATAAAGTTTATTCAGACAACCAATGGTAACTGGTCCCCTACTTGAGTCCTTCTCTATGAGTCTTGCAATAGTTCCTAACGGCAATGTTAAGAAACTAAATAGAACATCGACAAAGTCTTTCCCCGCTTCAGCAATTAAAACTTTGTTGGTCTCTTTGTTCACCAAAAGTTTCAACAATACTTGCTCCTCTGTTTTAGGAGCAGCCACTTGCTCCTCTTTTTTAATAGCAACCTTTTGCTCCTCTTTTTTAATAGCAGCCATGGTAGCAACTAGCAAACGATAATAAAAATTCATTCACTCATATATGTAAGGGTTCAATATAACGAAATATAAAATTCACTCGTATGGGAGAAATATTTGGTTCGATGAAAGAATAAAAGAAGTTTATTTGACATCTTGTTGACTATTATGCAAGTCTACATAAAAAGTTCAGGCTATGGGACACAAGATTTAGGTCTACCAGCAGACCTACTACGTAAATTTAAATATTTTGTTTACTATGATACTCAAGTCAGCCCCGTTGGATAAATATGATAATTATGTCATCTTTATATCCACTAAAAGGATAATCTACCGATATTCAAGGATATAAATACTATCTGTGTTATAGTGTAGATGGCTATCCATGGACACAGATAGCATGATACTTGTGTGCTCATTGGATAAATATGACACCTATAATTTCTTCATCCTCTTTTTAAGACAACAATATTATTACCACATGAAAATATCTATACGTTTAATGGTTAATTAAACAACAATTTTTTTCCCAAAACAGACTACATCACATTCATTTCTTTCCTCTTTTTACCACATAATAATAGTTCAAATTTATAAAAAAATAAAATAAAATTCCTCAACTGTTACAATAATTTTTTTATGCAAGCCTTTATACATTTAATAAGGGATACTTAAGTAATTTTATTAATTTATTAACGGATACAGATGCAGGCGATCATGACAGTCATTAAATAAGTATCTGCATCATTAGTGTATTATACCCACGTCTATCCGTTAATCCATCTGCCCGAGCCTGCTGCTGATTTTATCCATGCCCGCCATACATTTTGTTGCCATCCCTAGACTCATACTCTAAAATGTCATGTTAAGAGTTTAATTTCACTCGTACATTACTCGTTCGTTTGATAAAACTTAGATCATATTACTCATTCAAACTAGTTTTGTATATATTTTTAAGTAGACTATCATGTCATACCAGGTTCCGAAAAGGCCAGATTCTAGCATATAAAAAACCATGATGGACTACAAGTCAGACCTAAACCTTGGACTTTTTTAGCAGGACAGGTTTTGAGACTTCATAGTTTAGTTCGGCCTAGTCTATTTCACCTCTAACACTCACAAACAAAATCAAATCAATACATAAAGTATTTAGTATAAAGCAGAAAAGGTACCTGAGACATCAAAGGGGAGGAAGGATAGTGAAAATTACACAAAAAGTTGCAAGCAAATTTTGAAAGAAAAAGAATGCAGCATACATAATCAAACAAACATAGTAAAGAATAGTGATTTTTTTATTGCTACTTTTTTATTTCATTATCAGGCGAACCAATCAACTAATTCGAACCAAACCTAATATCATCGTTTTAGTTTGGTTCCACATAAAAAAAACCACTGTAAATTGAATCAAATCAAATTGATGTATATTTGATCGTTTTGACATTAGTTTAACTGAAAACCAAACCAAACCAAACCACCATGATACACCCTAATGTTAGTCTTTCAAAAAGGCCGTACCTAAAAAAAAAACATGGCCCGAAAATAATCTATGACAGCTCTAGGCCAAACTCTTACCTTGCAAAACCTAGTTCAACCTAACATATTCCATTCCTAATTCTCACTCAAAAAAGTCAATCATTCTATAAAGTAGTTAGCATGAAGCCGTGGCAAAAGGTGAGAAAGAGTACCTGAGATGTCGATTGGAAGCAATAATAATGAAAATTAGTAAAAAAAAAAAAAAAGTTAAGAAAAAAAGACAGAGAGTCGACACCTTGTTTTGAGAGGGTTTCGAAAGCTGAAGGCAATGAGACTCAGCGATTAGGGTAAAAGGTTTTTGACTTTCAGTTATCATTTTCTATTTATAATCTTTATTTCCCTAAAATAAAATCGAATAATTAATTAAATTTATTTCAGACTGATTTTTCGGTACATAATAGACAAGTTTTTTTTTGGTAGTGATACATAATAGACAAGTAAATTCTTAGATACTTTTTTTTGTTTAATATTGAATTTATTTTAAAATAAATTAAAATAAAAATATAACATGTCAATGATGGGTAATTTACCCTACGAATGCACAATAACCACATAAATACATTTTCATGTGGTGTGCACAAACCAACATTGACCCCACTACCAAATGCTCATTTTTCCCCAACTTTGTTTCAAGTTTACCATCGCAACACCAATGGTATATTTTCAAGCTTCTCATAAATCTTAGAAGCCATCCATGTTCATCACCCTTAAAAGTACTTCATGCCATCATACTGAACTATAATTTTCTTGACGTCCATGGAAATGATGGAAGTCATTCCCATCCCGTGTAACAACCACCACACGGAATTGTAACTAAAACAGAGCACCAATAACCATCACTCACGAGTCGTGAACGTACTCTAGTGTGCATGAACGTGTAATCCTCCTCTCAACAAATGTTATGATTTCATTTTTCGCCACTCCATATCCATGGTTTCTGACATTTTGAATCGGTGTTATAAAAATCATTTTGGTGACATTAGTGCCTTTTATAAACAACATAACCCCAGATTGTTTAGTAATGGTTTCCGATTTCCTCCAGTTCTTACCGGTGCTAGGTTGCCAGGTTGGTGTATCAAAAGACAACCAAATTACTCCTATTTTGTGGAAACATTTTAAATAAACAAATTACCCATATGCAAAATATATCACGAAGAAGATAATTGTGGAAACCTTTGATATAGAAAAATAGGGAAATGTTCGTGCTTTTGTGTACAAAAAGTTTAAAAATGTCTCTTTTTATAATAAAAATAAGGGACCAAGAGAAAAAGAAAATTTAAACATGAATCAAATGTGGGATAGTAGTTCCCTTAACATTAGCTAACAGTAAATATCTAATATGAGCTGGGCATGGCTCAGAAAATGAAATTAAAATTAAACGAGCTACCAATGTTTTCGAATTGAAAAAGCTTTATGCCAAAAACTATTAATGTTGATTGATGGAGTCCTTCCTACAGTCGAGGAAGACAGTTGGGAATAGAGGGAGTATAATAGGGGAGTATTTTCAGTCAAATCTTATTACCTCTTGTATGTAAAGCTTAACTCACCTCAATTGGAAGTGTATGCATTGCAATAGTATGACTTCCAACATATCAAGCCTCTTAAAAATATGCGCTTTTTCGTTACAACTACTAATTGACATAATTCCAACGAAGCTTAATCTCCCCAAGAGAGGAGTCATCCAAGAAATGGATTAAAGGAATTGTCGGCTATGTGGAGTGGTACCGGAAAGTTCAACTCATATTTTTACACTGACTTTGCATCACATATTTGGTATGCGGTAGCTCGTTGGTTCGGGATAACTATGGTTAGTCCACCGAACATTTTCTTTTTCTTTTCAACTTTAATCTGGTTTGGATCCAGTAAGAAAATTAAGAGTTTTGATGATAAAGTGACTGCCTTTCTAAAAATAAAGTGTTAGCAGCTGAAGAAATCGTGGATATTTCTAAGGTGACAACATGTTGTTGGTATCTAGGAAAGTTAGCAAAATATCCGTGTATTTTTTATGCCAATGGTGTAAAAAAAGGCATATTTCCTGACACATACTATAGTGTTAGGAAATGTGTAAGTCGTGGCTCCAAGCACCTCAAGTTACACATGTGTAAAAAAACAGCATATTTCCTTACACAGATTATAGCGTACTGCACGATACCAAGTCATATAAATACTCAAATATTCTGGAAAAATGTTGAGATGGAAAAATAAAGTGAAAGCATGTCCTTCTAATCAAAAACAAAGCAAAACATAAAAGATCTTAAAGCCATAATTCTAGTATTGGAATAACAGAAAATAGTAAAATCTAAGACACTGTCCAATGCAATTAAACTTTCTGCTAACAAATATCTTTAACACATAGCACAACTTTTAAACTTATCATTTCTCCCCCTCAACATTGGTTAATAAGTGACGAAGACCATTCGTTAGAGCGGATGATGACAAAGATGCCTTTAATATGCTCAGACACTACAACAACAAAGGAATATATAGTTAGCATTTCTCCCCCTCAACATTGGTTAATAAGTGACGAAGACCATTCGTTAGAGCGGATGATGACAAAGATGCCTTTAATATGCTCAGACACTACAACAACAAAGGAATATATAGTTAGCAGTAAATACATTCAATCAATATAACACATAAAATAACACGAAACGTAGATCTATGAATAGATTATTTTCTTTCTTACCTCCTTGATGCCAATAGTGACAAGCTTTTCCTTCATATCATCAAGAGGAATTTTGAAATTGTTGATTAAATGTAAAATAGAAAATGTAGAAGATGGTGCAATGACCAAGTCATCTGTTACCATATATGTTCTTAGTCCATCTCCCTTGATATAACCATCATCATTTCCTTTAGGTGATTTGGGATGACTACTAACTAGGTTCAGTTGCCCAACACTTTTCTCATAACTGCCATATTCACGACTCCTATCTTCATCGCTAATGAAAAATTGATTATGAATAATACTATCCTGAAAAGTTTGAAACTTATTATAGTAACAATAATGCTTCACACGAGGCTCTTGAATAGGTAATATCTGCAAGTTTAATTTGAAGTGAGGTGCCAAATGTGGATCAACAAGTCTTTTGTTTGCTTCTCTTGTCAAATATGTGTTTTCATGCAAATCCGCTATGCTCTTGTACAAACCATCAATGTTACCCATAGAACATTTCCCTCCTAATACACGAACGAATCCTCCTAATGGAAATGTGAGAAAAACTTAAAAGCAAGTCTGCAAAATCTTTTTCTCCTTGAGCATACAATATCTTGCCATCTGATTTTCTATAAACTAGCTTCAATCTGATTTTGATATTACTACTGTTTGCAACATTACAAGAGAAAACACTTGGACTCTGGATCAATGGTTTCTTTTCTAGAAAGAAATCTGTCAGAGTTGACTTGGAAAGCAAAGCACACTTTAAAAGATCGAGTGCCTGCAGATAATTTTAATCGTTCAAAAATGAATTGATGACAAGAATTAAAAAGCGAAGTATGTGAAGCAAGCAACAAATTAGTGAACACAACTATAAAATATAACCTTTTCTTTAGTGACGTTGAGAGTCATTTCCTTTACTGAACGTATGTCTTTTATTCCATAATTCTGAAATAACAAAAGTAACACCTTTGAAAAATCCTTTCCCAAAATGTTTCAAGAAAATTGAACGACTCAAAGGTTTTCCATCCATACAGTTTTTGTTTGTAGAATTGTAGAAATAGCCATTATTGATGCAGAAACAATCAAACCTGAAACATATGAGGTACTTTGTAGGCTGAGTGTCATCAATGTTAAGTTTAAGATTGGTGCAATAATCTTCAGAAGAGTTCTTTGGGTGTAATATCATTTCTTTGCTTGTCTCAGTCTGCATACACTCTTCGTCGAGATCTACCACACTTTGATAAAATGAGTTTAAACAACCTATGGTAACAGGTCCTATCTTTGAGTCCTTCTGTACAAGTCTTGCAATGGTTCCTAACGGCAATGTCAAGAAACTAAATCGATCATCGACAAGTCTTTCCCAGCCTCAGCAAATAAGACTTTGTTGGTTTCTTTGTTTACCAGAAGTTTCAATCGCACTCGCTCCTCTGTTGGAGCACAGCAGCCATGGTAGAAACTAGCAAACAAATTTTTAATACAAATTAATATATTAAAACAAGCAAACTCCATGAGGCAATTCACCCCAAACAAAAGAAGAAGAAAAAAGGCCAATAAAGTAGGCTACGCCTACAACCAACAAAAACAAAAGAAAAGAAAATAACATATACAAAGAGATCTCTGTAACATATTTTAGAGGGTTGAGTTGTTCAACTGGTTTGAGGTATGGGATAAGAATTAAGAAGTTAGAAATCATGGGTTCAAACTCAGGCAAAGGAGTAAATATTAATCAAACAACTAAATACTAACAACTGTCATTCAAAAAAACAAAATACAAAGAAACCATCCAAAATAAACAATGGAGGCAATAGAAACAACAACAATCATATTCGTACATCTTTATTTTTCATACACTCATTCAACAATTGATTTTCTCCATTCATCACATCGCTAACATATCACGTCTATCACATCACTCTATGTCTTTCACTCTCAAGGTGTAGAATGAATATCGAATGTCTATCAAATTATTTCTTAAAACAAATACAAGGGGAAAACACTCGCAAATCAAACCAAAAACAAAACTTTAGAAGGGTTTAGCACGGTACAAGATAAAATTCACTTAAAGCTACGGGTAATGGGCGAAATATTTTGTTCAATAGAAAAACAAAAGAAAATGTGTTTTAATTTAATCTAATTTGCTATTATGAAAGAAATTATGGCAAGAAATATTGAGTATAATAAACTAAGGGTATGTTTGGATTGACTTATTTTTGAACTTATGAAATATTGTGTATGCATATAAATAAGCTTTTATGTTAATTCATAGGTTCTCACCGACAAAAATAGTATTTTCATAAGCTGTTTTTTCATAAATTAACTTGACAAACTTGTGAATAATACAAAAAACCTTATTTATTTTCCTAAGTTGTTTTGTATAAGCTAATTTAAACGTACCCTGAATACTTTGATAATAATAGAAACAAAAGAAAGTATATTTCAAATCTTGCAGGCGAATAATTTTTAAAATTGCAGCATCCACAGATAAACAAACAAAGCATGGAATAATTTTCATCTTGCATTTTTCGGTAAATCAATCAACCCAATTAAGCCAAACCAAATATCATCGTTTAGTTTGGTTCAGTCTCACTTCTAAACACCATTAAAAACCAAAGCAAACCGAGTCGAACCGATAAAATCGAACCAAACTCCAAACTGAAGCATGTAATCTTAATATTAGGCTTTGGAAAAGGCCAGCTTGGGACCTAAAAACACCTTTACCTAAAAAAGTCTATGATATGCTACAGGCCGCTCGGGCTTAGATTTAACCTTACAAAACCTATACGGTCGTAACCTATTCTTACTCCTAATCCTCACCAACAAAAGTCAATTAATTTTTCAAATAAAAAAAACAACAAAAGTCAATCAAAATCCATAAAGTAGTTAACATGAAGCCATAACAAAGGGGAAGGAAGAATACCAAAAAATTATTATAGGAAAAAAAAAAAGGGTTAAGAAAGAAAAAGAGACAGAGAGAGGGGGCACCTATTATGAGAGGGTTGGAAAAGGAGACTCAATCGAAATAATGGTTTATGAGGTAAATAGGTTTTTGATTTTCAATCATCATTTTCTATTTATATCTTTATTTGCCTAAAATGCAATCGAACAATTAATCAAATTGATATCAGACTGATTTTTCGGTACAAATAAATAATCTGAATAACTTGTTACTGATTTTACGGAGTAAGATCATGGGCCGCTATTGGCTCCTAAAACTTTTCAAAACTAATTAATTTTCGGGAACAAGTTATTAGGACCCAAAACAAATACTCTTCTCGGTCCCAAAACAATTGAGTTATTTAATCATTTTACCCATATTAAAAAAAGGGAAATGCGGTGCCTCGGGCACTGGTTAACCATATAAAAAAAACAAATTATATAGTAATTATTGCATTGAAAATTGTGTAATTAATCCATAAAAAGTCACAATAGTTTTTTTTTATGGTAATAATTTACTTTTTTGGTATGGTTAACCAGTGCCCCGGGGACACCGGTTAACATGACCCTTAAAAAAATGTATAAGTAAGAGGGAGTAAAAAATGGCTTTAAATGTCCTTATTAAGTACTCCCTCCGTCTTTAAATTATAGTCGTTTAAGGGGTGTGCACGATTATTAAGGTAATGATTGATTATATTGATTTCAATGGTAAAATTAATATCATTTACTAAAATACTCTTACTAAAGTGACAATTATTTTGAGAAAAAAAAATGCTAATGAGACTATTATTGTGAGACGGAGGGAGTATTGGTGCATTAATCATTATTATCGTAAAAGCAAAGTGGAAAACAGTGAATTAGGAATGATGTAAATATTATTAATTAGAGTGTATAATTGGGAAAAGGTTATAAATATTGCATTGAAAAGTGAAATGTATCATTCATTTGAGACAAAATTTTACAAACGGCTCAATTATTTTGGTCCAAATAGAGTACTGGTTTTCTGGAGTAAGATCATAGACAACTATTTTTTTTATTCAAAACTAACATGTTTCACTACTAGAAATCCTGCATTTTGCTAGGGAAAAATGCCAGGAGCTGAAGCTCCTGGCAAATTTGCCAGGAGTAATGCCAGGGAAACCCCTGGCAAATTGCAATTTCAAATCGGACAAAATGCCAGGAGCAAACCCCACGCAAATCGCAGGAGCCCCTGGCAAATTGCAGGCGGGAAAATTTAAATTCAAATTAAAGTAGAGAATCTCTGCATTCTGCAAAATTCTGAAAAGCTGAAATGCCAGGGGCGTAACCCCTGGCAAAATGCTGAAAGTTGTGGCAAATTGCTGACAGCTTTTTGGTAGGTCTGCGGCTAGTCTAGGAGACTTTTTGACCATTTTTGCCAGGGGATGCTCCTGGCAAAATGTAGACCTATAATTTTGTTTATAATTCCACCGGTTCCATTCATTGAGACCATTTTTTCACACAGAGAAAATTGAAGCATTTCTTCACTTACAAAAAAAAATTTCTGCTCTTCCACATCGTCATTCTTCATTAGGTATAATTATTTTGACTTGTTATAATTTCATGTGTATATTTTTTGATTGCTTATTTACTTATTTTTTTTCACTTATTTAATTTGCAACAGTGTCCAAGTTTATTGCCTCCTGCTGTTCTCTTGCCAACCTTGTTGTTGTTTGGATCTGTTCTATCATCAAGCTTCAACAAGTTAGTAGTTTTTCTACTCTTTTTTTTTTTTGTAAGAAAGTAGTTTTTCTACTTATTGATATAGATGATGTTATAATTTTGGTATGTTCAATTTTGTTTTCAAATATATTTCAATTTTTCTGTAATACAATTTTTAATGAAAAAATTTCTAAGGAAAAGCTGTTAAAATTAGGAAAAAAAATTGTGTAATTTTTTTATGATGATGATGTTGATGTTGGATATTATTTATTGGTTATCTTATGTGAAAAAAATCAAATTTATAATGTTAATTTTTGGAATATTTATGCTACTGTTAAGAAATATATATGTTCTTAGATGATGTCTCAAATTATTTGTGCTGATTTTTTTTTGAAGAAATTAATGTTGTTGAATATATGATTTATTTTGGCTAATATATGTGTGTGTATATATATATATAATGTCTAGATCTGTTAAAATCAGTAGGAATAATTTTGTTGTTGAAGAAGAAATAATTTTTAACTACAAACTATATCTTAAGTAGAGAAATTTGTTTATTAAAATCAATTCCGCGTTAAAAATTACCGCGTAAAGAAATTTAGCGCAATTTAGGTTAGTTAGTAAAAATAATAATTTAGTTAGTAATATGATTTGCGCGTAAAGAAATTTAGTGCATTTTATGTTAGTTAGTACAAAAACAACATTAAGTAATAATTTAATATGTGAACGTTATAGTTTAATTACTAATTTTTAAATATGTGAATGTTATAGTTGAACGTGACAAAGATGGAGTATTATCAGCA
>Ga0228711_1003889_pt1 | contig 23188 bp, 16 predicted proteins | sample MedpolnodulmetaG_2_FD_177996 | JGI IMG/M metagenome (GOLD analysis project Ga0228711, IMG submission 177996) | Root nodule microbial communities from Medicago polymorpha collected in Santa Monica, California, United States - brown nodules | ecosystem: Host-associated > Plants > Roots > Nodule...
TATAAAAAAAAATCAAATGAATGAATTCATATTGTTTTATTTTAGAAATATTTATTATTTCATATATATACACATATTTCCTAAAAAAAAAAAATATACACATATAAATTGATTTTTTGTTACTAAAGCTTGGATTATAAGACGCTGCAAAAAAAATATTGCTCGTTGATAACATATATTTTGCATTCCATTTCATTTCATGAAAGAAGGAATGGTCAAGTGGTTAAGTCATATGATCAAAATTGTGTATGTGCGTTGGTTCAATTCCCAGCGGTGATGTTTTTTATTTTTAATGATTTTTGTAAAGTCATTCTTAATTGGAATGAATAAAGGCATGTCGTAGCCCAGATTTAGAAGAAAAAAAAAAGGGGTTCGATAGTGATTGAATTCAAAGGAAAATATAATTAATTTGATGGTTCAAATTGTAAAATATCATTAATTTAAAATGGGGTGAATATGGGCCGTAGGCCCTCTTTTGTACCAAAAAAAAATAAAAAAAAATGGGGTGAATATGCAAATAATAAAATACATGTTAAAATTATAAAATAAAGATGTTATTTTTAAAATGGAGGACATGTGACTGTTTTTTATTGGTTTGGGTAAATTGTCCACCAATTTCTAAAGGCAATTTAGAAAAAACCTTATTATTGGTATAAAACAGTTGTTTATGTAAAGAAAAAACATCTAGTGAAACCGTTTATGTGTATTTTCATTTCGAAAAACACATAAATAGAAAACGTCAGTCACATGTAAACCTTTACATATTAACAACCAATAAAAACATGTCACCTCTCCTTAAAAAAAATAAAATTGCAACCTCGTTTAATTTTATTTTTCTGAAAAAAGTAAACACTGTATTTAACATCAAAATTTTAATGTCAAAATATAATATAATATCAATAATAAAACGAGTAGATTCGATTCAAATGAGTTTTACTATTTAGAACACATGTGGGTATAACATAAGATTGGTGAGATTCATAATAACTTTATTAAAAGAAAATTGTTAAAATAGTGTATTAGAGAGTCTATAACCATACATATTTAATTTGTTGGAAATTTTATAGTAATTTTGTTTTAGTTCTCACTAAAAATTAATTTATAACTCCACAAAAAATATTGAATAATTTTATTTATGAAGAATCAAGTACGAGATAAATTATTAAAATCATTATTAAGTCATATTCCCAGACAAAGATATATTAGATAGTATTAAAAAATGAAAGTTCATACAATAACTTTAAAATATGAATACATGTGGAGAAATATAATCTATAGATGATCATGTGTCTTGAGCTTCTTGATGTAAAATAGCATAGTTTTTGAAATCTCCAGTTTTTTCTTAGCGATAACTACAAAATAATTTTATCATGAATGCATCTATATATATTTTATTTTTGAAGAGGAATCGATAAAAAAAATTCATATAAGCATTTTTTTTCTATTTTTGAAGAGGAATCAATAAAAAAATTATATAAACATTTTTTTTGATAAATTTTTTATATAAACATTTTTATAGCATATGATATTGCCCCACACATATCAAAATTTCTAGATATGTCACCATCTATATTACTATTATAAATTTTTGTATAAAATATAATATCCTTTCTTCAAATGACCATATAGAAACAAAATAAATTGCTAGAATATGCCTTCATTTTATTATTATTTTTTCTCACGTGAACTTTGAAGAAAGTGGAAGAAAAAGAAATAATTAGTTGAAAAAGAGAAAAGCTAGGAAACAATCCACACCTTCCACGGCACTAGCAGCTTCCATCTTTTGTGCTTATATATAAGGAAGTGTGTCTAGAATATAACTTGTTTTGGCAACACGTAAAAATATAACATGAGTGGAAATGTGATGGAGCTAAACTTTGGTTCATTAGACCAATTTTCTTCTGATCAAAATGGAGTGTCCCTTAAGCCATTAAGGTGCCCTGCACCATTTCTATTGAAGACCTATGATTTGGTGGAACAAGGTAGTGAAGATGAAGATGGTATCAAAATTGTGTCATGGAATGAAGAAGGAAATGGTTTTGTTGTGTGGTCTCCAGCTGAATTCTCAGAGCTTACCTTGCCTAGATATTTCAAGCACAACAATTTCTCTAGCTTTATTCGACAACTCAATACATATGTAAGTCCTAGCTTCATCGATTTTCTCTCTAAATATCAAAAGAAAAATATGATCTATATATATTTTTATAAAAAGTTTAAAACACAAATCTCACTTGATTTTGAAAGGTTTAATGAATTAGACATTAGTCCTAATAGAAAGTATAGAACAGTGGATTTCCTTCTGCCAATAATATGAAGGTTAACTATATACAAATTTATATTACATTCCTAAAATAGAAATATTAGTCATTGTTCCTTTTTATTCCTTCAAAACTATGTTGATATTATTATGTCATAGAAATATAAATTGATTCATCAAGGGTATCTTATAAAGTTTTTGAGTTTTTACTCAAAATTTTTTGTTTGTTCACCGGTTTCTTTTCTTCCCTAGCTTCCTCAAAAGTTCTTTGAATTACTTGGGGGATTGGATTTTCTGTAGATGGCATTCCACAAATTCATGCGGTCAAAATATCGGTTGTTGTTTGATTGAAATCAAATTATCCATATTTTAGAGTATATTTTGATTTTCTTTTTAAAAATTAAAAGACCTAATTTGAAATTCGAACCATCCAATTTTGATTCAACAAATATCTCTAGTTGTGTGGCTTGCTGACCCAGCAAATCCAAATCCATTACTTTGAAGTAGCTCTTTGGAAAAAGAAGTAGATGACAATTAAATTAAGAAATCCACCCACGTGCACATAATGAAGAATTTGGTCAAGTTAGTGGCACAAATTATAAGGTCAAATATCTGTTATTTTAACCAAAAGTCAAAATCTTCGTACGTACATGCTATATTTAACGTTATACTGGTACTTGGGAGCACACTTAAATTGAAAATAATAAAGATAATCTTGCTTGTTATTCCGTTACAGACTTTTCAACAATATTGTCTTTGACTGTTATTTTGTTCATTTATATTAAAAAAAAACGTGAGGTACAATAGCACATAATGTATTAACACAACATGGAATGATATTGTAATGTTTCAAAGCATGATGTTTTTGTTTTATGTAATCTCTCACTAATTAATTACTTCAACAGGGGTTTAAGAAAATATCATCTAAAAGATGGGAATTCCAGCATGAGAAATTTCAAAAGGGTTGCAGGCACATGTTGGTTGAAATCAGTAGGAAAAAATGTGAGCCCAGTGTGTTTCCTCAATATCTCAAGTCTTGTTCAGAGGAAAATGCAATGACTAATAATTCATCACTTGAAGAAGACAATAACAATCATGAACTACTCATGGAGGAGAACAAGAACCTAAAGAAGGAGAGATTAGAGTTGCAAATGCAAATAGCTGAATGCAAGGCACTTGAAATGAAGTTGTTGGAGTGTCTCTCTCAGTGTATGGATAACCGCCAAAATAAAGTTAGGAGACTATGTTAATTCATACTATTATTTATCATATCACATCAAGTTATGAAAATAGAGAAGAAAAAATGTACATGTTTGTCATCATTGAATAATAATAGTAATAATGCACGTACTATGTTTTACCTTTCTTGGTTTGGTCAAAATCTGAATAGGGATAAATATTGGTAAGATTCATGATTGATTATCATAATTTAAACAACATTGACCATCAACAATAACCTTTCTAAGCTTCTTCTTCTTCAAAAAATATAAAAATAACCTTTTTAAAAGATGTCAATGTATAGTTTAATTGGTAAGAATTCAACTCAAATTTTATAGACCCGAGTTTGAATTTTGTTGGCGATGTGAGAACCTCAATGGTTGATAATATATAAATATTTATTATTGCTCTATCAAAACCTTGAAGCTTTTCCTAACCCTAGTAAGCTTCTGAGACACAAATCGCCTCAACTTTTTGTTTATTAAAAACAACCTATCTAAATTAATTGTTGAAAGGGTAAATACAATTTCACTAAAAAAAATATATTAAATTGTAGAGCTATTTAACAAATTGTTCAAAGCTTTGAGAATAAATGCACGATCACAATTACGCTTTGAAATTTCATCACTAGAAAATCAGAGCATCTGTTTGAAAAATGAGGTGTTATAATCTACATGGAAGATGAGGTTCCAAAGGCTACATTTTGAAGATATTCTGATAATAGAATTAGCAAGGTTCTTACACTATATTTGGAATTCACGTTCAGTATTCCATTTGATGAAGCTGCACTAAATATTTCATATTTACCACAGTCAGGAAACTAGCATTTCAATTTCAATTTCCCCCCAGGTTGACAAAACTACGGTACTCAACTCGAGTCATGAATCAGTTTAGCCAGCTATATATTGAAGCAGAAGGGGAAAACAAGTTCACAGACTTTTAATAAAATAAAACAGCCTCATATCAAACAGTATAGAGTAACCACGCAGAACATTACAATGTCAAAAACAAAGCCTCACGGCACCGAAGTTAACAATACCCTCAGCTACAGTGGCTTATAAGATACAATCCCAATTATTCTAAGAATTAACAATAATCCTACTCAGATAAAGTTGACTTCAGCTCGCCATTATTTCGCAGCTCCATAATGATATCGCAACCGCCTATCAGCTCACCTTTGTAGTAAAGCTGAGGAAAGGTAGGCCAGTTTGAGAATACCTTAATTCCCTGTCTCACCTCATCATCACTCAAAATATCAAAGTGACCAAAATCCACCACACCCTCCTCTCGGAGGGCGTTTACAACTCTGGAACTAAAACCACATCTTGGAGCATCTGGGGTACCCTTCATGAAGAGCATCACAGGGGAAGAGGCAATCAATTTCTTCAAACGATCTTCAATGGTCTCTTTTGGAAGAACCCCTTTCTCATGTAAAGTTTTCTGAAGTTCCCCACTTTTTTGCATCTCCAACACAATGTCTGATCCACCAATAAGCTCCCCCTTGATATATAGTTGAGGATAACTGGACCAGTTTGAATAAACCTTGAGTCCTTGACGGACTTCTTCATCAGTAAGAATGTCAAAACTCTCAAACGGAACATTTTCTTGTCGGAGAATTTCAACTACCTTCCTGCTGAAACCACACTTAGGTTCATCTGGTTTTCCCTTCATAAACAGCATAACTGAGCCTGAATTGACCAAGCTTTCCAGTCGAGAGGCTAAATTTGTACTCAAATCTGTAGATTTAGAGATGCCACCCTTGGCGTTTCCTGAATCTGTTGTATTTGTTTCACCTATGGTATCAATTCCGTGATCTTTGAAAACATCCTTTAACTCCCCACTCTCGTGCATAGCAATTGCTATGTCACACCCGCCAATAAGTTCTCCTTTGCAGTAAAGCTGAGGAAATGTGGGCCAATTGGAAAACTTCTTCAAGCCCTCACGAACCTCTGAATCCAAGAGGATATCAAAACTTCCAAACTTAACCTTCTCTTCCTTCAAAATATCAACAACTTTTCTGCTAAATCCACATTTTGGCTCTTCAGGACTCCCTTTCATGAAAAGCAAGACAGGATGCGAGTCGACGAGCTCCTGCAATCGCTTTTTCAGATGACTACTAAGCCCTGGTTGAACCTTACTTTTTTCGTTTGAAGATACATTTTCTTGCGCTAAATCTTTCACTGTTTCAAGAACAGCGGATCCTGCGGCCATCCCAAGACTAGCAGGAGACGCAGCATCTCCAGGGTTAATTGAGCCTGCTACTTTTGAAACCTTGTTGGCTAAACTTGATGGATCAGCTCCCTCCAATGTGTCAACGGTCTTGCCATCCTGACAGATAATAACTACTAATCAATCAACTGATAAATCAAGCAAAGATAACAAATTGACTTTTCAATCCCATATTGACAGTATGAATCATCAAAGCATTATGATTGCAATATAAAAAAAGATAACTCTTTTGGGTACATGGCAAAATTTGTATTGTAAATAAATAATAATATCAAAACCAAGTCTTAATTAAAAATCTGCAAAAGCAAAGATACACAACAAATATCTCTGATAAGTTACAAATTCAATTTGATCTAATGTTAACATGCAATTGTTCGTCGCTGAAGGGTTTCACTCTTGGTACAGTAACCAAGACAGAAAGTCAGTGTGGATAAATTTCCCAGTGAATACTTGTGGACTAATAAATATTAAAAACAATATACGGAAACTATAAGACTTTTCAAACAATAGCTTCTTATATAAGTTAAAAATATAAGTATTATTTGTAGGTGAGGAAGCATCTTCAAGGTGACAGCCCTCCCCCTAATCACATGTAATTTAACCAACAAAAACAAAACACCAACCAGACACATCACAAACAAACTATATTCCATTGTTTAATTGGATTGATCACTACAACAGAACCATAGTCATCGACTCATTGATGGTATAACATTAAAATGAACCTAATAAGCAGAGTTGGCAAGAAAATATGAAATGAACATGAGAAGAAAGCAAAGTACTGCATTTTTCTGACCAAGAAGCCAGGGAGACCTCAGAACCACAACCACTGAAATATTGAAATATACTTGTATAAATTGGATTATTTTAGCTTATCTAGTAACATAAGCACATGCGAGACTATCTGAGAGAGCTTATGGAAATAAGTTATTATGGAAACGATTTATGACATGTCCATAAGCTAAGGGCACTTGTTAAGAAGCTAAAAATGGAAATAAGTGATAAATTCAAGGTAAAAAAAGTCAATTTCTAGAGTTTAGAGGTATTAAATGCACTATTTCCAAGATAAAGTTTCTTTTTTGAACTTATCAAGTGGCCTTGTTAGCATTTCCCTTTTTTATTCTTTATTGAAAACTCGATATCTGGATATCTGGCCCATGTATACGGTGTCCATAAGCTATTTTTAGCTTACTTTCATAAGCGCTTTAAGATAGCGCATGAAAACAACTTATAGCTTATATGACATCAATTTGACATTATTTACTGCTTTGTAGAAAAATTAGCTTTATACATAAGCACATATATCATAAGCGCAATTAAGTTGTTTATTCAAACAGGGCCTAATCCACTCTACCACAAAACAGCAACAGCAAGAACAACAACAGCATATAGTGCAACTTAAACAAAGCCCAAAAACCAATTGCCTAACAATGAACAAAGTTTTGATTTTTATCATGACAGGCCAGCAACAATACTATAGAATTCTCAGATAAAAAAGAGTATACAAATTGCAGTTACTTTACCTTGAAGAAGACAAAAAAAGGAACAGCAGAGACAGAATAAGCCTCAGATATCTCTGGTTGTTCTTCAGCTTCAACCTAAAAAAATAAAAAATAGATTTTGATTGATAAATATAAAGCAAGAAGATGAAAAATAAAAACGGGTAATTGGGAAAGAAAACCGAACCCTTAAGAAATGGGTATGAGGGAAATCAGTGGCCAAGTGAGAGAAGAGTTGGTCCATGTGTTTGGAAGCTTCACACCATGACGCCCAGAAGTGAAGCACCACCGGAGAACCGCCACGAACCACCGCATCCAACTCCGACTTTGAATTCACGTCTCGAACTGAACCACCCATTCTCTCTCTCTCGGTGATGATGTTGATCGATCACTTTTACAAACCCTAATTCTCTTTATATAACCAAAATAAAGCTTTAATATTCGTTTTGTTTTTCCTCTCAAAGAAAAAAATACTTTTTTTTTCCAAAGCTTTAATATACGTATATTCAATATTTTTTTTAGAGGCAATATATTTTTTCAGTAAAGAATCTTATGTCCACAAATTCTAAGCTCATATGGCAAAAATAAATATTAAAATTGTTAGGTCGAGCGCTGTGATTGTGGTTCAAACACCGACTTCTCTATTTATGTATGTTTACAATTGTTATTATCATTTTGTCTCAATGGGTATAATTTTGTTGGTATATATATTACAATATAAATTGATGTAGTGATTGAAGTTTGAACTTTGAATTCTCTATTTATGCATTTTGTCATGAAATTTCAGTGATTAAGTTACTTGAGAAAAAAAATGAATCTTACGGAAAAAAATTAAAAGAAAAAATTATTGAAACATAAATTTTTAAACACTCAAGTATTTAATACAAAATTTCTAAGATTATCTTTTTATATTTGAATTGTTGTCATTTGCACAAGGATACAATTAACATTTTTTTTTTATTTTTTTGGTGAAAAGACATGTGTCTGTCTATCCGTTTTTCTGTTACGTTTAATTGTATATTGATAAAATATTTTTTGTCAAAAAAATAAATAGTGTCAATGGGAAATATCATTTCCCACGGATACCATGATGAACATGAATTACAGAAGTAGGAGTGTTTTCCAACAAACACTAGTTTTTTTGTTTCTATTTTTATATTAAAAAACAATGTTTTGGATAACTGCTTACTGATTGTAGTTTTTGTTTCTTTTGTTTTGGTGGTGAATAGCATTGCTCGTTTTTTATTTTTTTTGAAGAGGCTTGCTCGTTTTTAATTATCATCACGTTGTTCCTATTTTTATAGAATTTGACTAATTTTTTATTTAATAATTAAAACTCCCAATTGTTGTTACTTTTCTAATGGGGTTTAATATTTTTTTTCCAGCCAACTAAAAGGTCAAAATCACTGGACAATGCTCAATTGCAAGATAATGCATATATAAGAAGAGTTCTACTACAATTTCAAGTAAGTTTATTCTATCCATCAAACCTCTCAACTTCTTTGTTTTTCATCTGACTTGGACGTCAAAGTGCTTATGCAGGTATAATTCTCTTCTGTCTCACCAACAACAGAGCATTTCCATGGATTCTGACAAGATCTTCGAGAATGAATCACATTCTTTCACATATCCATCATCAATGTGAGATTCTCTATCTTCCTAAGACAACCTCGTTACCGAACAAAATAGTTTTTAAATTAATAATTTAAATAATAAAATAAAAGGGATACAATTGTAAATATAACTGAAAGATAAAAAAAAGTGAAAAAGTCAACTCACATATCTTATTTATACATAAGTATAGATAAAATGGTATATTCACTTTAAACTATTTTAAGTTAGAGATATAAGGGAGAGGGGGAGAGATAGAGATGAAGATAAAAGAGGAAATCTAACAAATGAAAAAAAAAGAAAGAAAATATAGTTCATTGTGAATACGATCAAACATTTCTTTATGAGCATTCAATCAAATTAAGATGATGCATAAAAATTAAAATGAAAATGCTAAGAGTGCATTTAGAAGATTGGTTAAGAGGATGAAAATAGACAGGGTTAAATAAGTTTTTGGTCCCTATAAATATACCAACTTTTCGTTTTAGTCCCTCTAAAATTTTCCTTCGACTTTTAGTCCTCCAAAAATTTTCGATCTTCACTTTTGGTCTCTCTTTTAAAGTAAACTCATATGTAGAATTCATATTTTTGAATAAAATTTTGCAGAAAAATTTATAATATTATAAGAATCTCTCCCAACAAATTTTAGAATTTTTTTTGGGAAATATTTTTACAATATTCTACACATTCTGCACAATTTCATTAGAAAAAAAATTACTAAAATTAATTTAAAAATAGGGACCAAAAGTAGTGATTGAAAATTTTATAGAGACTAAAAGTTAAAGGAAAATTTTAGAAGGACTAAAACGAAAAGTTAGTATATTTATAGGGATCAAAAACATATTTAACCCAAATAGAAATAATGCATTGTAAAATGGTGAAAAGTGATGAATTTGACTTTTTAAAAGTTAAAATCATACATTTTGTTTGTCTAGATTAACGATTTCATTATGTCATATGAAGATGAAATTTTTTACAAGGTTTTATTTATTTTCCATCCGAATTATCAGGATTTCTCCAAAAAGGAAAAATTACAAACACACATGAAACGAAACAGGACAATGTTTTTCTGTTACAATAATTTTTATTTATTTATGAACAAAGGATATCTGTATTTACAATGCAGCCAGTAACTAATTACTAGCAAAGAATGTTTAAAAAAAGAAAGAGATTGATTAGTTATGCTTCAAATTTCACTAAACACCTTAGCTATCCTCTCAGTATGCACCAATACGCTTAGGCCTTACGTTCCTTCTCTGCGGCGCCAATAACCGTTGCATTGTACTTCTCCTTGCAATACACGGCCTTTGGTGCAACTGCATTCTCCACTCGATGGAACATCGGAGACTGTTTCACCTTCTGCCACGCCGAAGCCACAGTCTGCTCTGCCACGGGCTCGCACTTGGAATAAAGCCTCACCGCCATTTCCGAGACAGTGGCTACATTGGCAACGGGAGCCCTGTGTCCGGTGCAGTGGTGGTCTTGACTGGTATCGGTGTGGCGGAGGATCTCATCAGGAACAAGGTGGAACTTATCATGGACAGGCCCCACCACGCTCTTGACAGTTTCTTCAACGGTCTTGATGCCCGGCCTGAGCTCATTGGAGCACTCCTTGGCATATCCGTAGACGGCGTTGAACCGCATGAGGAATTATTATCTGTTCTTCCCTGTTCTTTTCACCTTGCAAAAAAGAGAAGAAAAGAAAGTAATTTGAAATAATAGAGACCAAAGAAATTAAATGGGCATATATATAAGGAAAGAGGAGAACAAACGTACCGGAGGTGATTGTGAATGAGAATCTAATGTATCATATTTTTAGAAGAGTACTAGTGGGAATCTGATTTGGGTTATTAATAGGAAGGGTGAAGCTAATGAGTAGGCAAAAACAACGGCCCTATTCTCCGTTATGATCTCCCTAAGCTAAAAGTTTGGCAAATGCGTAAAAATTGTTCCATAAAAAGTATCAACAAAACAAAGGACAAATGAAATGCAAACTACAATTTTAGAGTAAAATTCAATAAATCAAAACTGCTAAATTTAACAAACTCTCATTTAATTATATCACCAAATGTGTTTACGTATGTATGTACATCCAAAATTAGTCACTTGATTGATCCTGTAAAGAATAAGCAAGCAGAAAAACACCCTCGCCAAAAGCAGGTCCAAGCTGCTGTTGGCTTATTGCAATTGGGGATGAGGGTTCTCTCACTTAACACGTGCAATGGTACAGCCATAATTCATTGGACTTTCTGGTTCAAAATGAGTGACACGAGGATGCTTTTGCAGAATAGCAAGCGCACGATCTTTAACAGCCCCGGTCCCCATCCCATGTATTACAAAGAGAACCGAATATGGCTGACTTGCGCTGATTGCCATCTCAAGATGGATTGCAGCTTCTTCCAGTCGCATACCTCGTAGATCCACAGTATTCTTAGATGTTTGCACCACTGGACCATAATAACTATCATCATTGCCGCCGTTCATCTCTAAGTTACCCCGGGATTTTCCATTCAGTGGTTTCTACAATATTAAATCAACAATGTTCAAACTCAGCAGTTTGATTTAGATCAATTACTTTCATCCTTCAAAGCATTAGTGTACAGAAAATTCTACAGTGACATTGTCTATGTGGACAAAAAATAAATGCTATCAGAAATAATGCCAGGATCTGAAATTACTTTCTAAGTTATAAGCAAAATGCGCAAACATTCAAGACCCAACAGACGGGCAGGTGCCATTTTTTTTTTTCTAAATCAAATTAGGTTAAGAAGCCTATTTTAAAAAGGAGACAGATTATAGAAAATTCAATTCAATGTGCCCATATTATAGGATGATCTGAAGTTCCAATTTCCAAACATGATGTTCGTTCGGAACCCAAATTACAGAAAATAGGAGAAAGCTACCCAAATTACATGATAGAACAACGGGGATCTACAACTCCAGATGCCCCAATTCTTACTAAAATAACAAGTACTCTCCCTCTCAACCCCTCTAGCTATTTACATACTCCCTCCGTTATTGGATATATACAAAAATATATCAATTCTAAATTAATTTTACGATTGCTTCATAAAAAAAAGCCAGATTAAATATAAAATACCTTTCAATTAATTTGGATCTCATTTTCAAATAACTTCTTTTATTTATATGAAACGAGTTTCCACGAAGAATATTTTAGATAATACAATTATTTTTTTTATTACATAAAAAAATTAAATGTGATTTTATAGTATTCTTAATTAGCGCGAACTAACTTTTTTTTCCTTCTTATATTTGAAACTAGAGGGAGTAACCTTCCTCTCTCTGTCTTATCCCAACCGTTCCCAACTCACTAGATAAGGTTACTGCTTGCAAAATAACTTTCTTAATGGAAAAGTATACCACTCTGTTTTCTTCCTTGACAGGTTAACTATATCAATTCAATTAAGATTATTTATATGACAGCAAAGATTTCTTTATACATACCTGCCTTCCCTGATGAGTGGCAGAACTAGTTGCGGGATTCTTTGCACTTGGTGGAATAGCTCTGATGCGATTTTTCTTCACACGTACTTTCACTTTACCATACTGTACCAAGATTGTTTCATCATCCCCAGGCAATTCTACCACTTTGGCTAATTTTCCTCCCAATCCCTTCACACGGACTTGCTCTCCAAATTGTGGGGTATAGGATGTAGTGCGATCAGCGTCACTGATGGGAGAACCAACAGCAGGAGAATGAGCTTTTACAATGGAGGCAATTGCAGTTTCAGATTCTTTAATTATTGAATTGAGTTGGTTGCGTCCCAAATCTTTTAGTTGCTTTTCGAATTTCTGTATTACCATTTCCATCTGAGATTTTGCAACCTCTAACTCTTGTTGGACCTGTTGAGCTTCCTTTGCCATAAGCATCGTTTCACGTCTATCAAGGTCTTCTGCCTCCCTTTGGATCTTTGCAAAAGAAGAAAAAGAAAAACATGAGAGAGAGAGAGAGGGCCAAGAAAGTGCAAAGCAATGAGAAATAGAAAATATGATGGCATCCAATTACAGACTGCACGCAAATGCTCTACAATTCTTACGCTGAACCATTTTCCCAGAAATGACGCCATTATGAAAATTTTGGATGGAAGAGGCGCTACATATTAAATTAACAGCTGTTGGCTATCCCCGAGGATTTGACATCTATTAATGAGGCACAGCATGATGTGTTGGTCAAAAGACGTTCACAACATCCATCACACTTTGATTTTCTGGTCAATTTACTGTGTCCTTACTTATGAACGATGCAAATTTCAGATAAACTTTAAAAGGGACAATAATGATTGTCATACTATGTGGACCAAGGAGAGGAAACTATAATAAAGAAACAGAGTATCTCTTTCTAACCGAACAGCTAGATTGTACCTCAGAGTACACGTTCATAATTTCTGCATGAATGGAAGCAGCCTTTTCAGCTTGAACCTTTAATCGATTTTTTTCCTCCTGTAATGACTGATAGAGCATTCCTCTCCGCTCTTGCTGCTGTTCTGGTTTTAACTTCTCCACCCACTTTTGTGCGAGATCAATTATATTTTTATCAAAGCCAATCGATTGTGCTATACTTAATGCATTTGAATCACCGGTACATCCCCAGAGAACCCTATAAGTTGGTTGTAAGGTTTCCAGTGAAAATTCCATTGCAGCATTTTCAAAACAAGTATCCTTTTCCTTCATAGTACTTAGATCAGCATAATGAGTGGTCACAACAGCCAAGTTAACATGTTCCCGCAGATATTGTAAGATACTGGCAGAAAGAGCCACGCCTTCTGAAGGATCAGTTCCACTACCAATTTCATCAATGAGAACGAGTGATTGTTTTGAGGCCACTTCCAAAAACTTACGGATACGTGAGATGTGCCCACTAAAAGTTGAGAGATTTTGTTCAAGGGACTGCAGTTTTGAAGAGAAGAAAGGGATCAGAGACAAATGAAACAGCCACATGATATATAAAACTTCATTATGCATAAAAAAGTTCAGATATTACCTGGTGATCTCCAATATCCGCAAGGATAAGATCAAACCAAGGAAGTTTTGGACTTTTCTTGGCAGGCAGATGCATTCCGGCTTTTGACATAAGTGATGCCAGGCCCAACGTTTTCATTGAAGCAGTTTTCCCTCCAGTATTAGGTCCTGAGATCACCACCACTCTAGTTCCAGATCTAATTTTGAAGTCAACTGGCACAGGGAAGTCTGTGATGCCTTGGGACGCGCTTTTAGAAGCCATTGTTCCATTTCCATTACCCAGCTCAGCAGCATCTTTAGACCTTAGTGTGACATTATCTGAAATGTTTTCTAGAGACGACTCCAGGAGTAATGGATGCCGCATACCTTCAATATTTACCGTTAAATCGTCATCTTGCACGACTGAAATGTTATTGTCCTCTTCAACAGAATTACAAACTTCAAGAGTTCCTAAACTGAAAATTGGGCATACCCCATTCATCCATTGAGCATAGGCAGCTCTCGCAAAAGCAAGATCAACCTCAAGAATTTTATCCAATAAATAATTTATCTCTGATTCTGAATTTGCTATTTCAGATGCAAGCATACTCAAAATTGCTCTTTCCTCGGCCGCTTCAGAGTTTGAAAGCCTAACTTCCATGTTGTTCAAATCCATTGCTTCTTTCGGTTCCATAAAGTATGTTGCTCCAGAGCTGCTGGCATTCAGAACTATACCTTCTGGAAGCAAATACCTATACGAAGCCCTGATACCCACGCACATTCTAGATCGACGCTTAGTAATAAACGGTCTGTCAATACCCCCAGCCCGAAAAATTTGAGATGATACTTTCTTCAATAAAGAGTCCAGGATTTCTATGTTCCTTTTTCGTTCTGATCTAATGATCTCCAGGTCTTCACTTGCTCTATCAAGAATTACCAAAAGATTGCAATCTATGCAAAATTCTATCCTGCGCTCCAAGCCCATTAGAAAATTACAATTTTGCAGTATTTCAAGAAGGGGTGAGTACCTAATTGAAAACAATTGCATCAGTGAAATTATTTTTGTGATCTTTTACTTTGGATTTGTAAAAGGAATCAGTTATTATGCCCAAAAGCACAAGTGCAATTAGAGTATTACTAACACTCTGTTTGTCGTTACCATTGAGATAAATTATGTTTTAAGACCTTAATGGGACATGACATTATGAAATGATCTACGCTCCAAACTTTGTCAAGAAAAATACAGTATCTAGCCCAAATACATAAAAGAAGCTGCTTGTGAACTGAATCGGATATGACTTCGACAATTGCATAGACATCAAATTTAATCTCCATACAAAAATTGTTTGAGTTATCAAGGGATCATGCATTGCTAAGAAGGAATAAGTGTTACTTAAAACAACTACTACTTAGGGTATGTTTGGATTAACTTATTTGAGGTAATCTACCGGTAACCACGAATTAGAAACGTCTGAAATAGCTATTATGAAAACATGTTATAGCTTATATAAAAGCAATTTGATTTGATTTTATCTTTTGTTATCAAACTAATTTCACATAAGTAGCTTGTTAAGTTGTTTATCCAAACATGTCTTAAACTATTGAGTTTTTGAGTTAGATTCCAAGTTCAAACCTGTGCGAATGATTAGATACGGAAGCCAATTGTTTCAAAGTATCAAACAATTCTCTAGCAGAAGCAAGTGTTCTCTGAACGGTGCAAAGCTCGGGAATGGTCAACAATTTACCGGAAACGGCAACGGAGAGAATGTCAGTTAAATCATGTATTCCAGAAAAGTTGAGTTGTTGTTGAGGGATGAGTCTGGCAGCGGAGGTTTGATCGAGAAGCTTTTGGCTGTCTGTTGGAGTACGTCCGACGGGTAAACGGGCGTTGTTGGCGGCGGAGGAGCCCATTGAAGTGGAAGTGAATGCAGAGAGTTGCTTGCATATGGAGTTCCATTCGAGAGTTTTGAGGCTATCGGATTGGACTGAGTTGGACTCGGTGGAGTAGCAGAAGCGAGGTTTGAAGGAGAAACGAGGGATTGAGGGTTTGTTGATGGGGATGAAGAAGTTGCAGGTGAGTTGCATCGGTGTGGTGACTCGATGCCGAGTTGCAGAACAGTCTACCACCTTCTGTTGTGGATTGGGTTTGTAAAGGGAGGAGGAACATTTTATTATCAAGATTGCTTCTTTCACATTCATAGGAAGTAACACAAGTAAATGATCAAAAAACCAGCGGCAATTAACTGCTTTTTAGTTATAAATTAGTTAGTTAACTACCGTTAGAGATATTTTAGTCTTTTATTTATGTTTTTAGCGAGTATTGAAAGTCAGAAAAGCAATTGTCTTTTATTATTGGATTGGCCATGTCCTCGCATGCGTGTCACTTCTAATATGATTTCAAAAATAAGATTTAAATAAGAGAAATAATATTTGTACGCAACAACTTTTTAACAACTTTTTCTCTCATATACACGTTATATTTTTATTCTCTCTTCCTTTTTCTCTCTCACCAATAGAAATAGAGGAAATGGAAATTGTCTTGAAAGTTGTCAGCAATGATTGTTCATATATCATCGCTCTTTAAATAAATTTAACTCACACTGATTAAGACCATCGATCACTCTTCTAATCCTTGATACAAAAAATTATGATAAAAGGTGCAAACAAAAAGTGGTGTTTGGGTGTCCAAGATGTCCGGGATTTAGTGAAATCTGATGTTGGTTGCCTTGGTAAGAACAAAAAAAACATAAAGAAATGTGTTTAAGGAAATCAAGAAGAAAGTTTTCAAGACATTGTTCATCATTTATCAATGTGTTGATCGAGCAAACTTTGAATTAGTCTGTGATGTTGAATCCTCGAAAGAAGCATGAGACATCTTGGAGAAAGCCTATGTTGGGGGCAAATAAAGTGATGTTACAAACTCACAAAAAGAAATATGAGTTGCTTCAAACAAAAGATGAGGAAGGTGTGGTGCATTATTTACAAAAGTTTTGACATTGATCAACCAAATAAAGAATTGATGTGATGAAGTTGTCACGAATCAATATGTGGTCGAAAAGATCATCAGATCTCTTTAATCAAGATTTGATCATATCACAATAGCAATTGAAGAGTTAAAGAATTTGGTAGATGTGCACAGAAGAATTGCATGGATCTCTTGAGGCATACAAGTTAAGGATGAACGAAAACACGAAAACTAACTGAGAAGTTGATAGTAACCACAAAAGAAAATGGAGTTTGGCCAAACTTGTGATACTTAGACACTGGATGCTCTTCACACATGATTTAGCGAAACGATCGATTTATCGATCTTAATGAGACAACTAAGATAGGCGTCAAATTTGTAGATCGTACTTCACCTAGTGCATAAGGTGTTGGTGAAGTCCTGATTTGGAGAAAAGATGGGAATCGTTAAAAAAAAGGGTTAATTAAGTTTTTAGTCCCTATAAATATACTAAATTTCGTTTTTAGTCCTCATAAAAAAAAAGTGATAGATTTTGGTCCCTATACAAAAAATTTAGCATGTAGTTTTAGTCTCTGTTAAATTAATTTTTTTTATTTATGCTTAAAATTCTAAATTTTCAAAGATTTTTTACAGACATGTTCATAACTCGTAAGACACTCTTATATAAAATCTTTTAGTTTTTTAACATGTAATGAATTAAATATGAATTTTTCTAAAAGCCAAATTTTCAAGATTATATTAATGAAAATTTTGAGCTACTTTTTTGTGGAAGAACTTTATATAATGTTCTAAATAAGTATGTAATAAGTATGTCAAAAATTTAAAAGTTTAAGCACAATTAAACAAGTTTTAATTTTACAAGGATTAAAAGTATGTGTTAGTCCTTGTTAAATTAAAATTTATTTAATTATACTTAAAATTTTATATTTTTAAATGATTTTTAACAGACATGTTAAAAACATTATAATAATCTCTTTTATAAAAAATTAGAATTTTTTAACATGTAATGAATTAAATATATTTTTTTTAAATGCCAAAAATTCAAAACAAAACTAACAAAAATTTGGAACAAAAAATAAAATTTTGAGCTAACTTATTGCGGAGGAACGTTTTATAATGTTTTAAACAAGTATGTAAAAAATCATTAAAAAATTTAAAATTTTAAGCATAATTAAACAAATTTTAATTTAACAGGGACTAAAACTAAATGCTAACCAAAATTTGTGAAATTTTTATATGAGGACTAAAAACGAAATTCGGTTATACAGGAACTAAAAACTTAATTAACCCTTAAAAAAAATTAGAGTACTGTTTCTTCTTGGGATAAAGTGAAACCTTCTAAATTTCGGCCAATTACTTGAGAAGGATTACAATATGAACATTTAAGGAAAGCAACTCAAAGTGTATGATGACAAAAGAAGACTATTTTTAAGGAATTTTGGCCAATTACTTGAGAAGGATTACAATATGAACATTTAAGGAAAGCAACTCAAAGTGTATGATGACAAAAGAAGACTATTTTTAAGGCACCTGCAAGTCAAAGAATAAGACCTTAAATCTGAAAGTTCATGTGTTAGAACACAAATTCCTTATCTTATCACCAAGTAGAGAGGAATGGATCTCTCATCACATGCTTGGACGTTTAAATTTTAGAGGTATGAAAAAGTTGAGTAAAGAAGGAATAGTATGGGGATTTCCTCTTTTTGAATACCTCTTTGCACCATTTCCACCACTCTTTGAAAATCAAAGATGCCTTGCATCCTGACAACCTGCTTCTCCTAATTTTGTACTTGAAAAATATTTTTTTCGAAAGCCATTTTTGACAATGGCTATAATGTTACTGTTGAAACTTAATTGATGACGACACACACTTAGATAATCACTCATGGAGAAAGGTAGAAAGAACAATTGAAATAAGTTTTGTATCGATAAAATGATGGGAAATGTTATCTAGTGCCCCCTAGGCATTTGTTAAGGACTTTAAATAGTAATTTTTTTATAAAAGTTTGTGTAATCAATGCATTGAAAATTGAAATTTTTTAAATTTTAAAAGAATAATTACTTTATTTAGCATGCTTAAAGAGTGTCTCGGGGGCACTCGTTAACAAGACCCATGCTAAAATGATTATGGTAGTCGATGTTGATGGTATGGTCATAATTGTGGTGATTGTTGGTAATTTATTATAATCTATACTATATAAAGATATGGTTATGCTAACAAGCGTCCTTATGATACTTATTGTTCTTATGACATTTGTTAAGAAGCTAAAAATGAAAATAAGTGTCATTTGTGTTGGCTTTTTCACTTCCAATTATACCCTTAAACAAATTTGCCTCTAAAAATAATAGTATTGGTGTCATTTAAAAAAAGATAAGAATGTATACCATATTTGCTATATTGTTGGTGTCATTGATGATATAATGCTGACGACATTTTAAAAGATAAGAAATTATAGTATTTGCTATATTTTTTGTGTCATTGAAAAAGATAAATATAATTTTTTTTAAAGAAAATATAAGTATAGTTTGTTACAATATGAAAGTGCAATATATATACCTATAATTTTAATCAAAATCAAAATATTCCAATCTAAATTAAAATTTAATAAAACTACTATTCATAGTTTATACGTATTAGTGCAATAAAAATAGTTGACAGATGGACACAGAGTGTCCGAATGAATGCTACTATGCTAGTATATATAAATGAAATATATATAGTTTTGAGATAACTTTTTCACTTCCAATTATATACACTCAAACAAATTTGCTTATAAGAATGCTACATTGTCGTTGTCATTCAAAAGATAAGAATTTATATTATATTCATACATTGTTGTGTTACAATATGAAAATGCAAAATATATATTTATAGTTATTGTATATACAGGAATACGTGGTTTTGGAATGATTTTTTCACTTTCAATTATTCCATTAGACAAATTCGAGTTCGACTATAAAAATGCTATTTTGTTAGTGTCATTCAAAAAGATAAGAATTTATATTATATTGTTGGTATCATTGAAAAAAGATAAGTATAGTTTGTTACAATATAAAAGTGTAAAATATTTATTTTCTATACCTATAATTTTAATCAAAGTTTCATAAAACTATTATTTGTAATTTATACGGATATGGATTAGAGCTGAATAATAGATATGGAGTTCCCGTTGAATGCTAGTAGTTATAGTTTTAATCAAAAATCAATATTGCATAAAAATTATTGTTCGTATTTTATTCCTAAAATATAAGCAAAAATGATAAACAAAAATTGATATATTTAATACAAATTGGAGGATAAATAATAGAGGTTAAATTTAACTAAAAAAGCTGATTTTCTATCAAAACTAACTGAGATCTTGTTTTGTATATCTCCTATTTTCCTTATCCTCAGCTGAGCGTTTTTCTATTTTCCCTATGCTCATTGTTTGTTACGACATTTCCGATTCCCTAAACTTCCGAAAGTGCACCTTTTTTTCTATAAATACTCTGCAGTAGATTACTATTGTCTAGAGACAAAATATGGAGGGTTCAAATCTTCCCGAAGAATTGTGAGCAATTATATCAAAAAAGTTGAATAGTGCTATTGATGTTGTTCGATTCCGCAGTATCGATAGTTTATTTCGCTCTCTTCTTCCTGCTCCATTGTATTTCATATGATTGTTATTTTCTACTTCAAACCAAAATATATCGCATTCAACCATCAACTTCTTCTCCATGTTCTAATAAAGGGTGGCTCATTAGAGTTTTTCAGTCAACTTCTTCCAAACTTTATCTCCTTGATCTCTTCACTAACGAGAGACTCCCAACTAAGGAGACTATAAACAAAGTTTTGAATTTGATGAACTTTCGAGTTGTGGAGTTGTTTGAACTATATACTCCTAGTAATCTTAAAGGTGAAATTGATTTTAATTATTTTTGCAGCATTCGCAAAGTGTACTTTTATTCCATTGATCAGGGTCATTGCATGGTCTTTGCACTCTATTGGGATAAGGTGATAGTTTCCAATATTGAAGAAAAGACATATACCATGTACGTTAGAGGACGATGGTGGAGAAAACCAGTGTCTTGATGATATGATACTTTACAAGGGACAACTTTAATGCCTTGTCTTTCAAGTAGGTTCAATTTTCACCTAAAAACTTGTACTGTTGTGAAGAAAATGGGCGTATAAGGGTGAACTCTAGAGAAAATAAGAAGCAATTAGTAGAGTGTGATGGAAGTCTCTATGTGGTTGACTTGTATATTAATGACGAAAGGTATTACACATGGGGTTACTTTTTGAAGGATGTTTTTGTGGAAATTTATAAGCTTGATCAAGAATGTGGTAAATGGTTAAAAGTAAAAGATTTGGGTGATGTTTCATTTGTTTTGAGTAAAGACTCAAACTTTGCATTGTTAGCTCAAGATTATTATGGATGTGAAGGAAATTGCATCTATTTCTATTTTGATTACAAGACTTCTTGTTTCAACTTGAAGAATTTAGAGACTAAGCCTGCTGACATTTTTTGGCCTTGTCCAACTTTGTTCCATCCTGTGACCAATTAATTTGTAAGTATAGTAATGCACATAAATATGATATATGGTTTTAGTGTCTTGTGGTGGTGACTTTGTCTTTTTTAATATGTATACAGATTTAGATTCGGGATGGCGCACCGTCATGCAAGATCGGGAAAAGTTAGCTTCATTGAGTGTTTGTAGTAGAGTTTATGTATAACCTACCAATAGCATGTCATGCTTATATACTTAAACCTAAGTCACCACAGAACTTCAAGCTTTATCCATGTTGTCTTATATCATGGTTAATTTAGATATTGAAACAGAACACGGTGTCTTTTTTGATTTTGCAATATTTGCTATCAATGTCAATTGGAATATTCGCCAAAGCCTTCATAATGATGATAATATTGTGACTATTGTTAATTAGGTGCATCTTTTGCTATGTGGTAACTAGAATATTACTTGATTGTCCAACTAGATTTATGTCACAGTTCTATATCTTATATTTAACATTGATCATAGTTTTCTGCCTCGGCCTCCTAACCTAAGACATTTGTTATGCTTTGGTAAAACAAAAAAAAAAATTGTTATACTTGAGTCTGTGTCACCATTTTTGTTTGTGTGTTGGTTGAATAAGGAACTACATGTATTTGAAAGATTTTCTGCATGTTTAGATCAGTACTCTGTTGAATTAGAGTTCTAGCAGTGCAATTCCATAGTGAAATTCAAAGAAATTGTTATCGTTTCGTGATACACTATTTAGTGCAAGATATTGTGAAATAGTGGCGCTGTAGCATTCTTGCATAGAGGAATTTGAACAAATTGTTTTCAACAATTATAGTTGTATCATTTATTAAATACTATTTACCTGCAACTTTATAATTTAGTCAATAACAGCACAACGCCAGTCCACCTTGAACTCTTGAAGTCCTTATAGATCAAATTGAAGTGAGATGGTTGATATTAGAATCAGCATGGTTGATAAAATCCAGGGTCAAACTTGATTCAAGGCATGGAAAAAATTTACTTGTCATATGATCAAAATGTGCTCAATAGTGACATAGCTCATAACCTCCTTCATGTATAAATCCAATCAAAATTCAAGTAACTGTTTCAATACCTATATGGAAATACTTTTGTTTTGAGAATTTTCTGATATTTAAGAGTTGAATCATCACTTTGTGCCTAACTGTGATCAATCACAGAGATGTTGTTATTAGAGGGAAACAAATTTCTTCATTGTTGTTTAGTGTCTATTTTGGACAAAAATTCAGTGGACAAGAACAATTTCCAACTAATTTGTCTATTGTGAACAGTCAACTACAAATGTTGGGTCTAAAAATAGTATATTATCATTTCTCCAAAGGCTAGTATCATATCAAATCTTTGGAATTGTATATTGTAAAACATGTGAGTTCCACAAATTTTGACATTTCAAGTTTCTTTGAACAAATGGCCCTATAAGTTTTTTTTTGGGGTATGACACTCTAGTTTCCAGAAGAGGGTTCTGATAATTCAAAGTTCAGTTAGAAGGTAAGTAAAAAATGACCAACAATTATTTCATCCATTAATTAAATTTGGATTCTTTTAAACGACCATTTAAGTTCAATCACTTGACTAAAAAAAATTTAGTACAACAGTATTTTTTTCCTCTAAAAAAATATAATTAACCTGGTCATATTGCCTTTTTTGTGTTACTCATTTAAAAAAGAGTGATGATAAGTTGACCACGATAGGTGGCACACACATCTTCTATCACCACACAAAAATGTGACACGTGGTCTTCACCACTCCACCTAACACTCTCTTTCATAGAAAAACACTTGGGTGACATTGGGGTGCCAATGTCACATGGGATGAAATTGCTAAAATGTCATTTCACATGAGTTGTATAACAGAGGTAGGGAAAAAAGGGTGTCAATATAACATTATTGTTTGAAAAATAGATTT
>Ga0228711_1003890_pt1 | contig 23179 bp, 14 predicted proteins | sample MedpolnodulmetaG_2_FD_177996 | JGI IMG/M metagenome (GOLD analysis project Ga0228711, IMG submission 177996) | Root nodule microbial communities from Medicago polymorpha collected in Santa Monica, California, United States - brown nodules | ecosystem: Host-associated > Plants > Roots > Nodule...
ATGTATTTTACTTTTTTTTTTTTTTTTTTCTTCCTGATTTTATATATCATGTTTATGATCTCACATTGGGTGTATTATTCCACCAGATCATTTTCACCCCATTTAATTTTAGGGTGAATAACCTTGTCCAGTATTTTAATTAAATTTCATGTGAATGTTATGATTTTATTGGTATTTTTCCCTTGTTTTTTTCGAACTTTTGTATTTGATTTTGTATATGAAATTTACGATCTCACATTCGGTGTATTACAACCCAAATATATCTGTATATGATTTTTCCCTAATACTATTATAAATGTACATTTGTGTGAGAATTCTTCATCTCCTTGATCTACTATATTTTAGGTTGTTGTCTTCATTGAAAGTTCATAGCAGTTTCGCCAAAAAAGCAGCCTGTTTGATCATGTTGGTATGCTGTTTTACAGGGAACAAATAATAACACTACCAAGGAAAGAGACAAAGAGAGAATCTAGAAGAGAAGCGAAGGCTCAAACAGCGGCTGCTATAGAGAAGGTTATAGTTAATCCTAATGTTACCCATGCATATTAAATTATATGTTGTATTCGCTTTCCTCATTGTTGCTTTTGAATTTTACTTAGGCTATTGAGCATGAGCTAACTAAACGCCTTGAAGAAGGAGTTTATGCTGATAAAAGAGAAGTGCGTACTGAAGCGGAGGTTGAGACAGAAAAGGTTATAGTTAATCATAATGTTACCCACACATGTTAAATTATATGTTATCTTCGCTGTCCTCATTGTTGCTTTTGAATATTACTTAGCAAATTGAGATGGAGATAGTGGGACGCCTCCAAAATGTAGGTTCGCAACCAGGTGAAATATTCAACTATCCTACTGAAGCTTACTATAAAGTTCTTGATATGGAGAAGCTTCAACCTGCTGATGAAGAGGATGAAGAGGTACATATTTTATAATTCATTTTACTCTGATGTGGATTGTGTTGAAAACAAAGTTATTAGAAACTTGGTAATGTTGACTCTGGGTCTTTTTTTCTTTACAAATTGAACAGGAAGCAGAAGTAGAATATGTAGAAGGTTATGAACTTGAAGAGGAAGATGACATGGAAGATTTTGGTGCTTTTGCAATTCATGAGTCACAGGGCAATGATGCCGATCATGAAAATGGTAACATTTACTCCCTCCGTCCTTTATTATAAGAACCTCATTTGAACATAAATCACGAATATTGAGAAAAATAGTTGCAATAATTAATCTGTCTAAAAGCTGTGTTTCTTTTATTTATCCTTACAATTATTGGTTATCATAGGAGAGAAACATAGTATATGTTTTTCCAATATTTTTGTAAAGAAATCATTAATGCGTGTTGAATTTTGAAATTGGTCTTAGATTAAGGGACAAAGAAAAGTTTGTAAAAGGTCTTATGATTAATCTGTCTAAAATAGTTGTAGCAATATGCATATGGAGTATTTTTTTAAAGCTAAAGTATGCGAAACAGTGAAATAGGTATGAAAATACTTTGCAAAATATTTCTTCCTCATCAAGTAATTTGGTTTTAAATAATTGAAGCCAAGATACAATGTATTCTGAACAAGATACACATGGTATGATGACTAAGTGTGTTATGTGACTTCCATTGAGCTGGTGGGTAGACATAATGAGTGATATCATCGTAGTTTATTTTGAACTTCGAAGTAACCGCTGGAAATTTTTGATTAGAATTTTATTTTGCTGCATAATTTATCCTCTAGTTACTTGTCATATTCTCCACATCTTCTAGATACCGCAGTCAGATCTTTTTATTCTTTGTACTTAAAATCTTAGCTTTAATATCACATCTCTTCGGGTAGTTTCAAGTTATTATTCATACAAGCAATTCAAATGATAAAAAGGCTATAGTCCCCTCTACCCCAATGCATATTACCACACCGTTAGAGTGCTGCTTTCTGCATGGCTAATGGCTAATAATTCAAATGCTCAGTCTACAAATGTTGATGGCTAAAAATTTGAAACACATTAAAGAAGTAATAACATCTTGACATCTACTCATGCCAGCTGGAAGCAGTGAAGACGAAGAAACTGAAGCACGTAATCAGAGGAAAGCCAAAAGGAAAATGACTTTAGCTTCAAAGAAACTTGAAAAGGATGCCCTTGATTCTAAATCAAAGAAAACGAAGGTCCTCATTGAGGTAATTTAATACTGTTTCCCTGTATAAACTACAAAAAACTATCTGTTCTTTTAATTGCTATTGGGTATTTTGTCTTGCACTGCTATGAATCAGTTTCTGTGCACGACAACTCAACCATTTCTTCAGGGAATTTCGGTGTATCAGAATGTTATAATTTGAAGGCTCCTATTACTGATTTTAAATAAATGATGCTACAAACTGGAATTGCATTTCTCTAACCTGTTGAGATAGATGATGTTGGTAACATGCAAATTTTGTTTTTGAGTTTGAAAATAGAGCTGATGCCTCCAGTTTTGTATGTTGACCACAAAGCCAATCCCTTATGACTTCCCTTTCTTTTGCTTGATGTATTGCATAGTTTTGGCTCTCTGTCTGGCTTACCAAAATTACATTCTGAAAGTTGTAACAGATAATTATGCCACACACTTTGTTGTAATATTGTGGGCAGTGTTCTCTTGTTTGAAAAAATAATTAAGAGGCAGCAATTGATTCCAACCTTAGTTTCAGGTTTAAATTTTAAAAAGCAAAAGCAATGCTGAAGTAACTGCTTAGAGTAGCTTTCTTCATTGTTTCACAGTAATGGAGTTTATAGATGTATAAGAGATGCCTAAAACCTTAGGTTCCAAACCTGAAATCACAATCTTGAATTTCATTGTTTTCAGGTGGAACACGACGATGCTTACGAAAGACAAAGATTGGTACAGTAGTTACATTGTCTGTCGGTTACTGATAGGAGAGGGAAGTTGCTATACGAGAAACTGGATTTTGACTATCATTTCTTCAAATTAGTTTGTACCCTGGAAGAAAAAATATTTGAAAGCATTTTAAATTATATTCCGTTTATTTCAATTTATTTTACCTTTGTTTGGAAGAATGACAATGTAGCTTTGTTGGTTTGATTGAGCCAGAGCATCTCAATCCTACTTTGTATGGGGATTTTGATTGATCAAATTTTGTATTATGTGGATCATCAGGATTTTGGAGTTCATTATAGTAGTTTTTTTATTACACACCTAGCAGTGAGTTATGCATCATATATGCATGTCTTTTACTGTATGCTTGACACACTTGCACTTGCACTTGCACAATTGAATCAAATGATTCAACTGATTGTTAAGGAAAATGTGAGTTATTACATATTATTAATGTCATGTTTAGAGTATCACCTTTTACACTTTTGCACCAACTATAAACATTTTAAAAAATTGATAATGTCATATTGTTGATTGGTTCCTATCTTTGTGTTAATTGTTTTTTGAAAAATAGGGTAAGCCAAATATTCTCTTTATATTTCGTATCAACATCAGTTATCACCAATAATGGAGCCTTCTCTTTCATTATTTCTAATAACTGTTGCAAGAGCCAAACTTATGTATCTTCTGTCTCCCTTGCAACTACACCAATCTCAAATACATTATGGTGATATACCCCGGAAAAAGCAACAAAAGAGAAATTGTAGAACGTGACAGACTGTAAACTCTCTTACTACAATCCGGAGAGTTTATTTTAATATATGTGGCCAAACACTCTTACTTATATTCTCCAATATTGGAAAAATACAATATGTTAGTTTGTAATCCATTCATAATGTAAGCATAAGTTACCAGGCTTCTTGGCCAACAACTAGTGCCAAAACATGTTTTTAATCAAATTCATAACTTTTCTAACCAAATGAGATTTTTCATAAAAAATATTTTCATTTCTAATCTTCTAAATAGACCACAAAATCGCATGCCATATCAAAGAAAGTGTCAAAGACCTTTTGCGCCTTCCTCCCTCCAAAACAAATAGTTGTTCCAGGAGTACCGAAGCCGCACCTAAACCACCTAAAGATTTCCACCACTCTACGCTTAAAGATAATCACGTAGGCGAGGTAGTTGTTTAGGTTTCACTATAGTGAGATGACAGAGAGTCTCAATTTTTGTCAAAGAATTTCAAAATATTCTTTTATTTACTGCAAGTGTTTATCACTTAAACTTTAAAAATGAAATTTTGATAAATTAACGTTTCAAGAGAACATGTAAACTACAATTCAACTCCTTTTTGTGTTTATTTCACTCACTTTCAAATGATTTATGTTTAGATTTAGATACATTTATGTAAAAGTGGGTTGAAAAACAAGTTCCAATCTAAAATTCAATTAGAGATGAAAAACTGAATTTTAGCTTCAAGTTAAAAAAAAATTCCGAAGGCAAAATATATTTTACTCTAAAACATCCAAAAATACTAAAATCAACTTTGCCTCCTCCAAAAGTGAAACCAAAACATACACAGGCTAAAACTGCACCAAGATACTACTAAAGGAATGGGGTTTTCAATCAACTAACAAACGACCAAAATAAATTATAAAATTCAACTACTTTGTATTAATTCTTAAAATTATGCTGTTAATGGTACAAAAGGACACCTTCAAGTTAAAAAAAAAAAAAAAGCATGACATTTGCTCATAGTACTATTGGAGGTCAGACTGTAATTTGATTGAGATTCTTCCTTTACTCTTTTGAAGTTATCACGAGCAACCCCAAAGCACCAATGAGAATATACTGCAAAACATAAGAGACAGCTTTAGCACACTTCATACTTGTTGCAATTCAAATTACAGGATCTACTTGCTCTAATGTAAGGAGTTGACTTGAGAGAAAAGTGGAAAATCATAGCCATTGGTTTAAAAATCATGAGATGTAACCGCTAGCTTTTCTAACTAATGAGTATCCCTCACTTTTAAGGGGTCACAAATCCTAAAATCTATGTCATGCACCTTTAAACCTGTCATCATTTACCTCAGTAAAAGATCCTGATAATCATGGTTCACCATAAACATACATAAATGTAAAACAACCAACTTCAGCTAAATGATAACACAATAGGTTGGTGGAGCAAACAAACCTTGATGATAGGTTTTTCAGTCATGATAATTGTCACCCAGCCAACATAGGGTAAGAACCTGCCATTGACAAATACAAGCAATATTAACACAGAATGTCATAAAATGATTTCCAAACATGCTTTGTTCTATAGGAATGCAAACTGTAGGAATTAGAGTAGGATAAATTAGGATAAACCCTTGGTATGTTCAAAGGTTCAAGAAGTGTTAGATATTCAAGCATAAACCATGCATAATACCTTAATGTCACAGATCTCATTCTTATTATCGTTTGAGACTTAATACTTAAAAGCATATAACCTTAATCTTTATGTTACAAGTCTACAAGAAATGCTATACATACCCAACAGCTCTACCCATAATGTGGTGCCTTTGCAGCCAAAGCTGGCCATGAGCATACAGTAGCCTGTCATCCCCGTAGTTGTTATCACCTGCCAAAAACAGCAAAATACAACGGAAGGGCGTTACATTATCAGACAACCACTATATAAATTGACAACTAAACGAGAAAAAGGAAATATAATATTGGATAAAAGAATGAAAATCAAATTCACTACTGAGAGTGGGTTTTGTATATGTAGAGCGTAAATTCAGCATTCTCAATATTTCAGTTATAGTCACTACCTTTTGTGAGAACATCGACCTCCCCAGTATCTCCTCTTTCATGTACCTACAAAATGATCAAGCATTTAGAGTCTCAAACAGGACAATCTTAACTATCATTCAACACATGAAAGATCAGTCCAGGTAATATCAATCTTATCCGCTATCCTCAGATTAGTGATACTCTCCAGTTTCCACAAGTTGTCCCTTGCAAATGACAGGATATTGATGAAAGTAGTTCAAACAGTACCAGAGGTCAAAAAGTGAAGGCGGAACTTTCAATGGTTTCAGTTCACAATGTATTGATCCTTATATATATCTTTTATTCAGATATGATAATTAAGAACTAAAAGCAGGTAGTGACTATGTTGATAGGACCCAGATACAAAATCAAGCCTGGTAAGCTTAATCTGATATGTAAGCTATGCAGTTACAGTTTGAATAGGTATCCTACACATTCGAGAAATGAAATGTATCCCTCCATCCAGTGCCGTGAACTTTTTCCTAATATTCCATCCAGGATACAACTATGTGTGGATCCTCTCATGATCTGAGGCTCTAACATGAGAAGGTGCAAAACACTTCGTCTCAAAGTCACATTCAGTAATGATGCAACTGATGAAAGAACGTACTAATTCAACCAAAATATTGAGCTTACCTTAATTACACGATGCACGATCGGAATCTCTCTTCCCTATAGGATAAAAAAAAGGGTACATGCCACAGATTTTGTCAGTAAGGAAAGTATCAAGCAGAATACAAAGAACCAGAAAATGCTGAAATATAGACATGAGTTGAAGTAAGCAAAACATACAGGATATACAACAGAGAGGTGAACTTACATCTATATTAAATACAACAATTTCTCCTGCGCGAATTGGATCCTTACTCATGTGTAAGAACAAGATGTCCCCCTGCAAAAACTAACATTCATTAGCAACAGAAAGAAACAGACGATTTATATTGACAGATGATTTGCATATATATATGCAGCTTGTCTCTTCTTGATGACACTGTACTGTTATTGTAGAAAAATATTAGATACAGAATTACTGAGGCTTCGATGCATACGATTTGCTTACCCGTTTGAAGCCCGGTTCCATACTTCCAGAAAGAACAACGACAACGGGAGATTCACTGCCAGTGATGCACATCAATGCCTTCCATATTATCAGTGCAGACGTAACAATCATGCCTGAAGCAGAACACAAACCACCTCACTAAATATAGTTTACATATAGATAGACCAGAAATCCAGGATGTTGACACTACTTGTGGCATTAGAAAAAATCAAATCAAGATTTTTTTTGAAGAAACAGGGAAAATAAGTTCTATGAATAAACAATGATCTGGAAGCAATTCTATGGTGTTCATAATCATATAATCTACGTAGGCCCTGTATGGATTAACAGTTTATTTACCGATTATAGCATAGAGGCTTATCATGATAAGTGCTTATGTATAAGCTATTTCTATAGCCAAAAAGATAAAATAAAGTTAAATAGTTTTCGTATAAGCAGTAAGCTGTTTTCAAAAGCAATCTTCGAGAACTTACGAAAACAAGTTAAAAACAGCTTATGAACAATGTCATAAGCTGTTTTCATAAGTTGTTCCAAACAGTCTCACAGACTTATGTGATTGGATAAACTCAAATAAGACAATCCAAACATGCCCTTAGCGTTAGAATTCCTCACAGTCTTCCCTCATCAAAATAATACAGAGATCAAATTCAGCTTCTAATTTCTTTTTTACTCCATAACCCCAAAAGATAAACCACCATTTATCCATAAACCCATAAACCACAACACGAAAAAACTTGAATCTATAACCTAAATTGATGATAAACCCAAATCCAAAAATTGAAAAAAAATGATAGCCAATATCATAATTGATTAAAATTGGAATTCTTGACATAAACCCTAAAAATACAAAAATAAAAAAGTGAAGATTTTTCCATCAAAAACTTCAAAATTGGATGATTTTAAAGTCGAGCCAGATCAATGTAGCTCCGAAATAGAAATTCTATAACGTAAAGACAGTTAATTTTTTTGTTGAATTGAATTGGGGAAAAAGAGAACTGACCAAGGCTAACAGCCTGAGTGAGGACCTGACGGATCTGAAGAGATTTGATGGAATCGACAGTGTCACCAACGAAACCCATTGCGTTTCTTTCTTTGAGAAAATTGTTGCTTCTATTTTGCTACAAATTTATTGAGTGACTCAAGAAATAGAGAAACCCAAAGACCAAACAAAACAAGAAATTTATTATTAATTTATCTGTTTTCTGATTGGATGTAATTCAGTTAAGGGTGTCAGTGTTACGTAATTCTGTTTTCCCCATTGGATAAAGAATATCTTCTACCGTTTTATAAAAACAAATACAAAATATTAATATTAATTATATTTTTGTCTTTTAAACATAATAAATATAAAACATTTTCCGGTTGCAAGCTACTTGTTTCATTTCAATTCAATGGCTCTTCAGCTTCAACTACAGCTTCCTGCTTCTAATATTGGGCGCGTGAAATTAACCACGTGCCTACCACGTGCACGAAAGGCCACAACCTTTGCTGCTCTATCAAATTCACAACCTCGAAGTGATAACGTGAACTGGGTGGAAGCAACTTCAAGTTTCTTCGACCAAGACAAACGACCCATCATGTTATTTGATGGTAAAATAATAATCAAAACTCTTCTTCGTTGTATTTTCAATGTAACAAACGTCTTTTTGTTTATTTTTGACATACAGGGGTGTGTAACTTGTGTAATGGCGGTGTCAAGTTTGTTCGTGATAATGATCGAAATAAGTAAATTATCTATCTCTTTTTTATTCTACCAAGCTTCGTATTAAAATTTGGATTAATTAGACAAAAATATATTACTTATCTTAGTGTTATTGTTGTTCTTAGTTACATAAAGAACTTGATTAGTTACCACTTCTCATCCAAGGGGTGATGGCATATTCGATCTTGGCCAAACTCCAACTAATCCCAATCCCACTCTCCACTTGCGGGGTCCCATTTAAAGTTAGAGCACATAACATAGCTCTATATGAACTTAGCCTGTCGAAATTGACATTAGGAGGAATCGAACCTGAGACTTTGAGAGGAGAACATTCCAAGGTCTCAAGCCGACACTACGAGACCAACCCAAATGGGTTAAGGGTGTCACTCTTTTTAAACTTTTTTTTAGACTTGATCTTTAATTTACATGGAATTAAGGTTTTCCCAATACACCCCCACATCCAACACTATCTGGTTTGGTGGGTGACCCGAATCAACCAATCTCTGATACCAAAATGAAACTGTTATACTTTCATTATTGTTTCTTAGAGTGACAAGTTATTGATACAAGGCTTTATATAGCCATGGTGAACTAGTAGTAACTAACTACCAACTGTAACCGACTCTTAACGGTAAAAATCGACTCTTAACTTACTTGAATTGATTCCACTAATAGAGTCTGACACCGACACATGTAATTACATTGAATTATGTTATTTTCTCAAATTATTATCGGTGTTGACGTGTCATTGTCATTGTTTGCGTCTATGCTTCATAGATTTTGTCACACAAATTTGAAATTTGACATCAAAATTCGATAACAATTTAGATGATTGACACAATTCATGGTCAACTCAATTCAAATATATGGGTAACTATGTAGGTAGATGGTTAATGAATATAACAATGTATCGCAACCTATGAAAACACTAATACCGGACACGTCGACACCGTTAATATTTTGAAAAATGGCATAATTGAATGTAATCCAATGTGCAAGTGTTGGACACTGCCATGTATCAGACACCAGACACGGCTTCTATTGGAATTTAGAAGTGTTAGTGCTACAAAGGTTGCAACTCATTGACCATTCTCTGAACACAATTAACCACGTTTTTGAATGCCATTAACCTTGATTTTCTTTCACATCGTTATATTCGTTGTCCATCAACTGAATTGCATTAGCCAAATAATTTGTTGTTGAATTTGTGTATGCAAATATCATTTCTCTGTTTTATTTCTATTTTGTTTGGGATGGGTTTGACAGGTCAATCAGATATGAAGCTCTTCAGAGTGAAGCTGGTAAGATGTTACTTAGGAGATCAGGAAGAGCTCCTGATGATATCTCAAGTGTTGTACTTGTTGAAAATAATAGGTATGTATGTCTATTCAAATTTCACGTTTCAAAAATCATAACTGATTAGACCAGAATTTTTCAGATCAGTAGCCTTTTTCTCTAGGGACTACTCTAGGAGATAAAGGATTTATGTGTTAAACAATTTCAGTCCGATTAGAATCCTCTTTATGTTAAAATTTCCATTATCTTCTCAGCTGAATGGATTACTCTCTTATATTATAAGTCTGTTTGGGTTGACTTATTTGAGCGTTTATATTGACATAAGTACTTGTATGACTGTTTGGAAGAACTTATGAAAACAACTTATGACATGTCCATAAGTTGTTTTCAGCTTATTTTCACAAGTCTTTTAGAATAACTTATGAAAACAATTGGACTTTATTTTATCTTTTGTTGTGAAAATAGCTTATACATAAACACTTATATAATAAGCGCTTATCTTTTGTGAGGAAAGAGGAAATGTAAATTTTATCTTGATGTTGATGGTTTATTCTATAGATCATACATAAAGTCAGAAGCTGTGCTGAAGATAATGGAATATATAGATTTGCCCTTTCCCCAGCTAGCGTTTCTTCTTCAGTTCATGCCTCTGTGAGTATATTTTATAGGCTCTTTACAATTTTTATCATGTTGTTTTATTACTAAAGAGAAACACGGTTGATGATATATGCAACCGATGACTGCAGATTTGTCAGGGATTTTGTTTATGACAATGTTGCAAATAATCGTTACACGGTTTTTGGTCGCTCTGAATCATGTGAAATCTAGCATCATCCTCGTATGAATACTAGTGATAACTGTAATGTGTAATTAAGTAAGTTATCCTCAAATCTTCGAGCCAAATAAATTCTACATGTATATGTACTGTAAAGCATAGCAAACAAGCTTTAACTTGATATAATCGTTTTACTTGATGGAAGGGTAGAACATCAATTTGTAATAATATCTTCTGTCTCAAATTGTTTGCATTTTCAATTCTATTAACAGATACTTCCAATTTCTTCATTAGCTTCATCAAGGAATCAATGAAATAAGTTATTTCCGTCTTTCTTGTTCGCCATTCTTTTTTTAACTAGTTCTAACTAAACTGAACTCTCTTAAGTCTAAACCTTAACTCATTTTTTACGCTCATGCGAAAATATCAAGTTTCAGATAATTTCATCATTACACTCAACATTGATCTAACACTTAACGATTATATATAAGAAAAAGAGAAGCACCAAATCCTTAAAATAAGTCTCCAACTTCTAAGTACTTGTAAGAAATATAAAAGTTTTAGTCAGTGCATATAATAAGTAAATTGAATCAAAGCCTCGACTGTTGTTCCTATTAGATGAGCAAATCACTCCACCGAAAAATTAATAAATATTCATTGATGATGTATCTACATATAGTCGATTCTAGAATACAGAACAAAACATTTTTTGTTAAATGATGATCAATGCACAAACACTATTCCACATGAACCAAAAGACTAGGAATTTCCTATATCCATATAAACGGTCATATAGATAATTGTATAGTTGGTGATATCATCTCATGCAGTGGAATTTGTATCTGTATCTTCTGGATAGTGTACAAACCATAATTTAGAGAAGCATTTGCGATCATGTACAAGTTTTGATCAAAAGAAATTGGAGGTATACACTTCCAAATGGGCGATTTTGGATAGTACATGAAAACTGAAAGAACAGGCTGTGGAATCAGAATCAGTCAACTTTCAGCATTCCCTAAGAAGGAAAATACTTCATTTGATTCTCCTATGTACAATGTAGCTAAGCCATAGGCATATCTGTCAAATGAGCAATTACATCAAAAGTTAAAGGAGGTTAACCAATACAGATCAAATTCCAATTCCAATTCCATCATTATAATTGAACATAAAAAAGAAATGATTAAATTTATACACATTGTCATTGTTGATACTTTTTACATTGCCAATCAATCAAAATCGTCAAATTATTAAAAACGCAAAACTTTAATCATAAGTATTCAAAAAGTCACACACATGAAATGATAGTGATTTGTTTGACGGTGTAAATTTGTTTACATTGACAACACTGTATCGAAATTAAACTCAAAGAAAATCATAAATTACTTACCCGATAATTAGCGTAATGACTGACAAGACCAGGAAGAAATACTGATAGCCTTTATACTTGGATTTACGTTTTGCATCATATCCTGGTGGTATATATTTGTGGTTCACATAACCAAATTGAGGGCGCATTAAAATAACAAAACCAAGGAAAAATCCTGATAGGAATCCTCCTATATGAGCTGAATTGTCCACATGAGGTATAAATCCAACAGCCAAATTTAGGCCAATGATGAGCAGTAGACTTGTTAGAGCTGCACACTGTAGAAGTAAACATGGTTTTAAATCTCTCTGTTAGAACAACAACCCCGGTTCAAAAGTCAAAAGATACGAAAGATTGAAATAGAGAACACAAATATTTGATCACTTGGTTTGACCAATCGTGTCTGTGTCTTCAACTCTGCAATGCCTTTTTATAATCAAGCTTATGATTCACGGAGTACAACTCGTATTTAAATACTACAGTCCAATTTACAAGATTACCTTTGGACTGTACCGCAAGGGGTTTCTCCCCCCCGCACCCCGAGTTGAGGAACACTGTCATGAATTACTTTTTTGTTTCTTTCTTTCAAGACAACAAAATATATCATTATAAAGTACCTTATTTAAATAGATAGTCCAATTGGTTAGAAGCTCAGAAAGCATGGCTCCCAGAAGTCCAAAAAGTGCACCTGATGCACCAACTGATACGGTATTTGGCGCTTTAGCATCTCCCAAATGCAAAATAGATAACAAACTTCCACCAAAGCCAGAAAGCAAATATAGTACTCCAATTTTCACTGCCAAATCCAAGAATAAATATAATAAATAAATCAACTAAACAAAGATAGCCAAGAGTTTCAACTTGTTGAAAAAAAACTCAACAGAAATTGAAATATGCTTACAAAATCCAAATTCATTCTCAAGGCGAACTCCTATGAATAAAAGACTAAACATATTGGCAAGTAAATGTATAACTCCTGCATGAAGAAACATGCAAGTAAAGAATCGCCATACTTCATTTTCACCCACCACAAGGTCCTTTTCAAGAGCTCCTAATACCCTCAACCTGCAGAAAGTAAAGAAAATAACCCTAAAATGACCAATTAACAAAAGAGGATGACACTTAACACTGCTTTTTATTTTCTCCCTTCCTATGCATGCATGTATTGTGGGCAATAGCATTTTCATTTTATGTCTTATTTTGCATACCATCTAAGTAAGACAATAGAAGCATAGTTTTAAATTGCTGTTGCGCACCGCAATTTTTTATATTTCGGCAAAATGTGGTCGATTCAATTGAAATTGTAGCTGTGACGTCATTGCAGAGACCTCAAATTTTTGTAATATTGCGGCTGCAATTGCTGTTGCAAACCACATTTTAAAACCCCATGCATGGAAGTAATTCAGGACATGCATTTGACATAATCATTCAAATTGATGATTCAAAAATTCTAAATGTTCATCATTTCAAAAATCTTAACTTTTCAAGATGAAAATGCAATATACCATGATATTTTAATGAGAAAGCCAGGTACATTGTTGAACATTATACCATGATATTTAAAATGATGATGATTATGTGAGAGAGAAATTGAGAGGGAGAAGATTCTCACGTGCGGACAGAAGGGCCAAGGAGAGGGTTTTCATTGAAAGGTTGAAAAGAAAATTTTCCCAAATATTGATACCAAAGGCAATCACCTTCATTCAAATAGTCAGGGCAATCATTGATATACATGCTATACACGAACATTGCAATATTGGCTAAAAAAATGAGTGGCACCAACCATGAGAACCATTGTGTTGGCGGTGGCATGTAGAAAGTAGGTGGTGGTGGCGGTGGCATGTAGCAAGTAAGTGGTGGTGGCGGGGGATAACGAGCCGCCTCAACATCGGAGAATGGCGACTTTTTCCCCATGGAAGGTTGTGAAGATTGTAACAAACATGCACATACAGAGACAGAGAAACAGAGATAGAAATAGGATGTTTTGTTGGCAAAGGGAAATGCATAAGAATGAAACGGACGAGTCTTCTTTGGGTTGGCTAGCCTAGCAGTTAAATTAGGTAAACTCATTTCCCCCCTTCTATAATATTTTTTCTTCTTTTTTTTTTGAGGAAAATAATTTTTCTTCTTGAAAGCCCCATTTTATAACATTATGTTATGAATAATGATCCAATTTATTTCTTCACAAGGGGCTCAATTCAAACCCCGACTCATTGTAATAGAAGGACTAATTTGTCTCTTGTGTGAAAATGCCAATGACTAATTTGATATTTTTAATTTGTCAGAGACTGAATTAGACTGCAAGGAAAGGCGACAACAATTTAATTTTTGTTTTTTTTGAAAGCCCCTTTTTATAATAATTTGTTATGACACTATTATGTCATATGGTTAAATATGTTTTTGATCTTTCCAAATATATCAACTTTTATTTTTAATCTAACGAAAAAAAATTCCTTAGAACTTTGGTCTCTCTAATTTTGAAGTTATTCATATTGGGTCCAAGTGACTTTTTTGAAGACATGTCATTGTTCGAAGGAAAATTTTAGAGGAATTAAAAACGAATTTTGGTATATTTAGAGAGACTGCAAACATATTTAAACTATCATGAAAAACAACTAATTTTATTAACTAAGGGAGTAAATATTTGGATGAAAGAATAGAGACATTTAATTAATTTTAACAGTTTAAAAATCAAATGTCTGAAAGAGTGATAAATGCCTAAAAAAAAAAGTGACAAATAGCTATTTATTACATAAAAAATGATCGTTAATTTATAAAATTATGAAGCAAGAGTACCGGTACACCTCACTTTGTAAGTGTACCGTAGAAGTTCCCTAATAATAGTCACTCAAGAAAATCTTTCTTCCTCTTTTTTTAAGGAGAAAATATTTCTTCCTTATTATTATTGTCACTCACGGAATTATTTTTCACGAAATATTTTTTTCCTAATTTAAAACCCTTCAACCGTGTGCTAGATTTCATCAAAAAAAAAAAAAGTGTGCTAGATTTGGTTTGAGAATATATCTTCTAACTAAAGTATATTATATTTTCAAATCAAATAAAACTGATTGCGTCCTAAAAAATTGTTTCTTGTTGATAAAGCCAAAACCCTATTTTATAACTATAAATATAGAGACCCTGGTTGAGTTTTTAAAGGCAGACATAACCGTGAGACAAAAAGAAGAGTTTTTCTTTTTCTTTCTGAAAGAGCTTTTTTGGTATGCTCCTTCTATGAATGTTATGTTATACTAGATTGGTTTTAGTAGAATTTGTTTCATGTATTTTTTTTTCTTCATGTGTAGTACACTAATAACATGTATAAACTATGTTTGGATTGAGAGTGAGATTGTCGGAATTATGACGAGTTATTATTATTTTGGGAAAAACAAAACTACACTTTTAGATTTTAGAGTATTACCACCATGATTTTATCAAATTCATCGTTCATCCAAACATACACTCAAATAATAATTGTATACAGTATTCTTCTTTACAATTGAAAACAATATCTTGAAAAGTGCTATAACTCTTTTTTCTGGAAAAAAATAAATAAATATAAACAATACACAGTGGCCTGATTTGAGGACCACACTGTTTTCTTTGTTGTTGAAAGGAATGACTGTGTTTTCTTTTGTTATAGATATTTGTACTTTTTTACATGTTATTGAAGGATGTTAATACCTTTTTGCTTATATTGGAAGTATCTCAATTGGAACTAATTATTAAAATCGCACTTTTTATTTATTTTTCATGCTTTTGTTATATATTTCTCTTTCACGTCATTATTAAAAGTTTACCCCTATACATTACCCTTGTTCTTTGTGTTTGTCCTTTGATTCTAATTCTGCATCTGTAGTGTAATGTATTACTTGATGATTGAGTTTGACCTAGATTTTTTTTTAAAAGAATATTTTTTTTTTTTTTTCCTTCCAGATTCTATAGTTGAAAGATGAATTTTAATGCTTCTGTTAAGAAGACGGCTACTACTACACTGCCGGTTAAGAGGTTATTTGATAGCAACAATTTCTTGGACATTTCTGTTAAGAAATCAAAGGTATCACTATATGATGATCGTGACAAGGATGAAGATGATATTCCTTCGTTGAATATAATTAAAAGGCCAGGCAAATCAGCTGATAATTCATTTTCCTTGCTGAGGAAAGAACTTGCATCGTTGAAAAATTTATTTGAGGAATGCAACGGACAACAAGTAGAAGAGAGGCGATTGCGGTCTATAAAGAGAGATATTAAGAAGTGCTGCAAAGAGCTAGAAAATAAGGAGACCGAGGTTAAGGAACTTGAGTCTGAAAATAATATACTTGAATCAAAAAAGGGTGAATTTGAAGGCCTGGTGAAGGAGTTTGAATCAGAAAAGACGTATTTTGAGAGCCGACAAAAGGAATTTGAATCAAAAGAAAAGGAATTTGAAAGAAGAGTGAAGGAGTTCCAGTCAGAAGAGGAGGAATTTAAAGGTCGAGTGAAAATGTTTGAAACAAAGGAAGAGAAATTCGAAGTAAAAATGCAGCAATTTGAAAAGCAAGTTGAGGATAATCTCAAATCTGTCAAAGCACTCGAGTTAAAAGAGAATCAGATTGAAGTACAAATCAAGGATCTTAAGTCAAAGCTGAATAATTTTGGTGGACAACTAAAGGAATTTGGTAAATGTTGGTTGCTATTCATCTTTCTTTGATTGATGTTGATATTTTTAATAACCTGATCTACATATTTAAAAAAATAATAATTTAATGATGTTAATGCAGTATAGAAGTTGAAAAGCTTGTCTAGTTTGCTTGGCTATAATTTTAATCAATTAAACACTACTCCAATGATTGACTAAGGTTCTACATTGACATTGAAACTGTTAGTATAATGCTTTTCTCTCACATGCTTTCACAGTATATATCTTTTTTAATTCCTATTGTCACCTTCAATTTTTGTTGCTTATGCAGATACATCTAACATGGATGATCAATTCAGTATTACCATTGATGGAACAAGTGAGGAATTTGGCATTCTAGATAATTTGCGACAATCATCAGATCCAGCAAAACTTGTTTTGGATATAATACTAAACCCCACGATTCCACTGCCTAAGAAGGGAGACAAAGCTGTGATTATTGATGAAGGCTGGATCTATCTGCTAGAACAACTGATGATAATCTCACCAAATATTAAATCTTGTGTAAAAGATGAAGCTTTGAAGCTAGCGCGTGAGTTGAAAGCTAACATGAAAGAAAATACCGAAAATTCTTTGAAGGGTCTCGGATTTCTATTGATTTTGTCAATTTATGGATTGCGTACTTACTTTGATGAAGATGAAGTCTTCAAGCTTTTTGCTTCTGTTGCGTCTGTTGCTGAATACAAGATAGCTGTGAAGTTGTGTAGGACCCTGGGTTTTGCATATAAAGTCTCTGGTATGTTGATTTGGAAAATGAAATAGACTTGAAATCTATCTATCTTTTTATGTATCTCTTTCATTTTCCAAATGGTTTAATTAAATTTTGAATTATTCAAACCAATTTGTTAGTTTTTTGTTAACAAGAACTTATTTAACCTACATTCTAGAAGTTTAAATGATGTGAATTTTTCTTACAACTTGCAGATTTTTTGGAGAAATCAAGATGAAGAAATTTGATTCAGATAATTGGCTGAGAAAAATCAACAAGTTTTTGCACTAGAAAAATTTATTGTGGAAACCTGCTAATAGGATTTGACTACTATTGTTGGATTCTTAGATTTTCTTTCTTTTGTATTTTAATTTTCGAGGCTTAGTTTTGTTATGTAGAAACATTTTCAATCCTAATTTGTAACGAAACCTTTAAGTTGAATGTGAAAATGACAATCAATTTTAGTTTGGATTATGTTGTTGTTATCCACTTTTACCATCCATTTCAAAGAAATAAGAGCTAATATAGGGATTGAGATTGGTTTGTGTAGCTAAAAACTTATTTTTTGTTGAATTAAATTATTTCTAAAAAATTGATTGGATTAAATTTAGTTTGATGTGGAATTATTTATGTTTGGAAAAGTTGATATATTCTGTCAAAGAAAGAAAATTTGATATAAAATTTATGGATTTGATTTGTTTAATAAGATACAAAATCAAGATTATTTTTTTTTTTGATAAAAAGATGCAAAATCAAGAGTTATAAGTCAACATACGGATGATTAATTTTGCATGTATATAAAATATTAACCATTCACACCAATATGAGTTGAGTCGAGAGAAAATAATTAGACATTTTTTTTAAGGAAAATAATCAGATATCTATCGTGTGGTCTGAAGCAATTTTAGCTTTTCTATCCAAATTAAGGATAAAATAATAATTTAAAAATGTTATGACTATTATAAGTGAATGTTTATATGTTCTCATAAGCTCAGCTCAACTGGTAAGGACAATGCATCATATTTGCAAGGTCCGGGATTCAAATCCCGGTCACCACAAAAAAAAAGTGAATGTTTATATATCAATTGAGTCATTGGTCTTATTATTAGCTCATACATACTATTTTGCTTGATACCTAAGTCATTGATTCGTTTGTTTCCCAAGTCATTATATTTCTCAATAAATAGAGCTCATGTAACATAATTGTATTTCACAAGAGAATAATACAATCCTCCTTATTCTATCTCCTTCCATACATCTTTTTAATCGTGTTCTTCTTGTTATTATTCTTCAAAATTAAACTTTAAATAATAATAATAACTCATATTTGTATGGCCGAACATCATCCACCAACTCATTTTCTATTAGAATTCCATCAAGAATCTCTCTCCCTTGAACAAAAGTTGACTGAGATTCTATTGCTCATCACACTTCTCAATCGGTTTCTTAACACCTTAAACAATACTTTATACAAGCATCCCACAAAAAATATAGGTTGAAAATCAGCTAATTGTTGAGGGCTTTCGGCCCCGGTGATGAGCTATGAAAATACTATTAATTCCTTTCGTCAACTTTTCATTCCAATGAAATTCCATTAAAAAAATGCGTAATATCATCTTTTAAATCCACCCAAAAATCCTTAATGAACCCGAAATTAATTTCCGCCAGACTCTTGTAAGTGTCATCATAGTCTCACAAAATATGTTATAAGCACTACTTGTAAAAAAAAAGGGCAAATAAATAAAAATAAAATTGTTTTTTTTAATTAAAACATAAAATTGTTATAGTCACGAAATTTACTCACGAAATATCCGGATTCTAGATTTGGTTTGAAAATATATAATGTGAGTAAACTATATTTTCAAATCAAATAAAACTGTTTCAGTAAAATTAGCTTAGTTTTTAAAATTGATATAAATTTGATTTGATTCGCTTTTTTTCTTTCTTCTCACTCACGCTAAAAAGTTGTTTCTTAATTACTCCAAAAACCCGATCTCATAACTATAAATATAGAGAAGCCCCTAAGGAGTTTTTAAAGGTAGAAACAACGGTGACACAAAAAAGAAGAGTTTTTCTGAAAGAGCTTATTTGGTATGCTCTTTTTACTTTACACTTTTTTTTCCTTTGTTATTTTTATTTCAAGTTGTAATTTCATGTTAGTTAGACTATGTTACTAATTACTCACAGCTTTACTCTATTATCTATATATGCAATTTTTCTTGTTTCAATATGTAATAGCATCTACAAAAGTCTATGTTTGGGTTTGAATCGATCGTGATTTTGGCAAACAATATTGAAACATGCTAGAACTCTAATAATAAAAAAAAAAAGTGCTTGAACTCTTTTTCTAAGAAAAAAAATTAAATAGTGGACAATCGAATTTAAGGACCACTGTGTTTTCTTTGTTGTCGAAAGGAATCTTTGTTGGAAGTATAGGATGTTTGTAGGTTATTAATTGAAATTTGAGTTTTAGTTTGGGCAGTGTAGGATCTTAATACCTTCTTTGCTTGTATTGCAAGTATCTCAATTGGAACTAATTATTAAAACCCTACTTCTTGTTATTATTTTTCATGCTTTTGTTATATATATTTCCATGCCTTTGTCAAGAACAATCCTTGCCTTGCAATCTTAGACTTAAAAAAAGTGTATATTTATATGTTGAAACACTTACATCTGTTTACGTTGTCCTTGTTCTTTGTGTGTATTACTCGATGATTGAGTTTGGACTATAAGTTTTTCAAAGGAAGCTTGTTTTTTTTTCTTCTCATGTTTTTATTTTTTCTTTCAGATTCTATATGGAAAACCCAATTATCACACAGCCTGCAAGAGGACCAATCCTCCTCCGCAGACTACCAGAGACACGGACTGTCACATTAAGTCATTAATTCAAGAAATGCATCATAGGCTTCAAAGAAGAAAAAAACAAACAATGCCAATTAAAAGGTGAATCAGAGTTAGCATCAACGTAATGAGCTCAACCAAATATATGTTGCAGCTCGGATCATATATCACACTCGGTATTTTAAAAAAGTTGATTAGTTTCTAAATCATTAGATGGGATATCTCATTTTCGTAATTGTAATCCTCAGAATCAAACAATGAATAAAAAAAATAACATTACTATATCATAGTTCTGAAAACACCAAGATAATTCAATTTAATGGGAAGATGCACAGGTCATAGTGAAAATCTGAAAATTAACCTTATCGTCATGGATCAAGAATAAGGGATCCACTTGCAAGTGCATAAGAAAGACTTCAGCCACATAATTAACAATCTCAATGCAAAAAAGTGGAAGCATGAGACATGGAAATGATCTTATGACACTACATATTGTTTTCAATCAATTTTATGCATCGTTAAGCAAATAAAAGATGAAACTAGAATTAATCTTTGTTGTGCAATATTTTTAGAAAGAAGAATATAATGACGTGAAAAGAACATAAAATGCAAGAGGAAAACATTCAAAGTATGAGAGACATGAAACGATGAAAGTTTAGAAAATTGTTACCCAATTAATCAAGGAAATCACAATCGTGAATGAACAGGTGAAGCATGATCACCGAAATCGGCCGGCGACGGAAATGGTACATAGCTGATATAATCGGTTATCTTGTTCTTTTGGCTTGATGTTTACTATTGCCTACAATTATTTAAGCATGAAGAAGATTTTGGATAAATTTTTCAAACTCAATCTAAGTTGTTAAATTACTCGCCAAATTAAAAGTACATTAATCAGAAGTATTCATTCATTTATTATGCTCTACAAAAATACTCTCTCAAAAAATTTGAAAAAAATTCTCTATTTTTCCCTCTAATCTCATCCCTCCCCTCAAAACTCCGAAACAGAGCCTAAGCCTAAGTGTATAATGTTATAAATGTATTTGATAACAATAACAATTGAGTCAAAAATAGATGAATTTAATTATTTTGTAATTTCAGTGATGATTTTGAAATATTGATAATGAGGATAAATAGTTTGATACATATACAATTTCAAGGAACAAACTTAGGTATATCCTTGATTTCTTAAATAGTGGAAATTTGAATCTTCCTTAGAAAATCTCTCTATACGTTGTTTTCCTCTTCCTTAGCAAGTATAAATGATAGCAAACAAATTTTTGCCGAGGCATATATTAAGAATTGGGAACATGTATTCCAGAACATGCAATGTCGTGTGGGGAATAGACGTGGGATTAAATTCTTGGAAAAAAAAGACAATTGGGTGTCTCACATTGATGAATTGGAGAACTACACCGTTCAATGAATCAATCACAATAAGAGAGGAAAATAATCTGGTGTTAATTTCCTGCAGATTCATGGAGGATGGGATGAGTTAATGTTAAGAATGAATGATGTTACCGCAACACGTTTGCAACAATAGCGTAACTCTAACTGCATCAATTGAGAATATTACTCTCTCCGTTTCAAAATATATGTGGCATTTTTGCAATGCGCACTATTCACATACTTAATGGTTGACTGCGACATGTATTTTGAAACAGATGGAGTTTCTTACGAAACGTCGAAACAGAAATTATTTTTCCAGATGCTTGCTTTGGTGGTTTGGTGGAGGAGTCATTCTTACAAATGTTGAGAGACATAGAAGACATTTGAATTCATCACCAAACTAGATATGAAGAGAACATAAAGGAAGCAAAACTTAATACTACAAAAAGAAGTTTTAAAAACACGAAACAATGGTAGCAAAATTGAAAAAGCCATGGATGATAAAGAAGGTTGAAAGCAGCAGAAATTAAATTAGTTAATCTTGATCCTCCTCATCTCCATCTCCATCACCACCAGAAGCCTTCTTGGCTGCAGCCTTAAGGTTCTTTCGCTTGACGCGACCAGGAAGACCACCACCAAAGGGACTGGTGAGGGAAAAGTCAATGTGCTTCTGTGAATCAACCCTCACCATGAAGGATGGGATGTTAACAACCTGCCTCCCAACCCTGTGAAAGAAAAACCAAACATTAGCATCGGATCATCAAAACAGTATTATTTCAATCAAACAACATGAATGAATACCTAATGTGTCTCTGCCTGATAAGAACCCTAGCATGGTGAATAGACTTAGCCATCCCAGATTTGAAAACAAGTGTCTGAAGACGGCGCTCGAGAAAATTCTCAACAGTAAGAGCCAATACATAATCAAGCTTGTTCTGTGTTTCATCAAGCAAACCATGCTTGAACATTCTCCTCAAAAGTGCTTCACCCTCAAAGATCCGACGAGGATTCTTCTCATCCAATGTCAAAAGCGTCCTAGCGTTGTTACGGATACGGCTAAGAGCATATTGAACCCTCCATAGCTCTCTCTTACACCGAAGACCGTACTCTCCCACAAGTTTCAGTTCAGCATCCAAACGCTCCTTCTCATATGGACGACGAGGCTTCTTGAAGGTTTTCCCATAGTTTCTGTAAAATGCAACGTGAACCATCTTTCTTTCTTTCTTTGCTCTCCGCCTCCGCCTCCGCCTCCGCCGCCGCCGGTATGCCTAACAGGTTTTTGATCAAGTCAAGAAAAAGAAGAAGAAGATGCTTTTCAAAACCCCTAATTTATTCTCGCTGGGTTGGGCTTTACATTATTACTTACAAAGCCCTGTTTTCAAATTCAACACCTCTTTCTTTTCATTATTACAAACCCCTTTTTTCTTTTACAATTCAAAAAAAAATGTGTTTTCATTCTTTCAATTTTAACCTCCACTTAATTATTATGTTTTAGTGTAACATTTTTCTTTCAATTTTACCCCACTTAATTATTTTTTGCAATTTTACCTCCTCTTGACACTCGTCACTGAGAAATAAATTAGTATTCGATTAAAAGTGTCTTGCATACGTGGAATGTGAAGAGAGGATGAATATTGATGGGTTTGAATAACTTTATTTTTTTTTATTACAATCAAAGTATTCGATTAAAA
>Ga0228711_1003892_pt1 | contig 23175 bp, 18 predicted proteins | sample MedpolnodulmetaG_2_FD_177996 | JGI IMG/M metagenome (GOLD analysis project Ga0228711, IMG submission 177996) | Root nodule microbial communities from Medicago polymorpha collected in Santa Monica, California, United States - brown nodules | ecosystem: Host-associated > Plants > Roots > Nodule...
CATAGAATCACCCCTTTGCATCCTTTTCCTCTTTCTTTCAATCTAAATAAGGGATATTCACATATATCAAGTTTTTTGTGATTTCATCGTCTGAGTGCAGCGTTGTGTTGTTCGTTGTCTTGTGCAACATTTGATTTCGTGTCTTGTTGCGGTGTTCGTTTGGTTCCTATTGAAAGATCAACTTCAGTTAATTACATATTCAATAATGATTTGGGCGTCGACGTTGCAGATCCGAAAACATGAGTATTTCAATGACTTATAATTAAACATATTATTTGTAGGCATTTTGCCGTTGTATGCTATTAACTTGGGTGTTGTGAGTTTGTTTGCATATTCACTGTTTACATTTTTAGCAATGTTGAACATGCTATTGTATCTGATGTACTCTATCAGTTTGGATGAATGAATATCGTTTTGTTTTTGTCAATTAATTTTTGAACTATTCGTTAAAATAGTAGCTATTTAAAATATAACCATTTAGGAAAAAATATATTTATTTTTATTTTATATTTCTCAATTCTTGAATCATATAGTAAGGGAATTAAAAAAGGAGAGTGATCATTACAAAGGTAGGTTTTTTTCATATCACTATATATTTTTATGCATAAAATTTCACTAAATTAAACATTGTATATTTTATTATTATTTTGTACTTCTCAATTAATGAACCATATCCTAAGAATATTTTAAAATATTGAACAACATTTAATAGAATTTATTAAGTACTTATCATCTATGCCATACTTTTCCTCACTAAACGGAATTCAACCACTATTCCTGCCTTGGTCAAATTGTCACTCACTAAAATTTAATAGAAGGAGTTTACCAATAATAAATAAGAATTAATTAATAGAAGTAAGAAGTTAAATAATTTGGTCAAATTTTTTGTCCACAAATAAAATTAATACAACAAACAAAACTGTGGTCTTTGACCCTCTTTTTCTACCAAAAAACTGTAAAATCAAAATAAAGTAAAAAATGTAATATACAATTATTAAAAAAAAAGAAAAAAACAAAACGCGTGTGTGTTTTTACAAATAAAAAATATACCAAATGTTTTTGACTAGTTTAATAATTTATTAAATATAGTAATCGTGTTGCAGATAAAAAATATAAATATAGTAATCATATCCTCATAAAAAAGAATAGTCATGAAATTTTTATAAACCACATTAAATATTTTACTGGCTATATATAACAATTTTTTAACCTAACATTTTTACAGAAAAATATAACAAAATCTTTTAACAGAAAGATATTTGTCAACCATATTATCAGAATTTTTTTTTGTTTGTCAACCTATTTTTTATTTACAATGAGTATTCACATTTTTCATCTGAACACCTTGGTAAAATCAAAATTATTTTTACCTAAAATACGCTCTCAATTCATTTCCCATTGACATTGACGACTCAGCTCAGCAAAAATATTCTATAAAGTGTTATCGAGTTTTCTACTTCTTCACTCGTCTCACTTTTTTGATTTTCTTTTTGTTATATCCTTCAAAGTCTCATCAAGAGACTCTTGTGTCAAGTTTCAATCTTTTTCTCATTTCTCTTATGGGTTCGTTTTTTCTTTGCATCACATTTTATTTTATTTTTGAGAGGTTCTTTGATTCGTGAGTTGATGAACGTAATGCTAAGAATTATATGTTTTTCTTTTTCTTTTCTCTTTTTAGGTATTGTTTGTGTTTATTTGAGGTTGCATTTTTTAATTGAGTTTATTTGTGAAATTGCTTGTGTTTTTGTGTTTTTGGGGTGTTAATATCAATTTGTCAAGTGGAGGATTTTGAATCTATAACATTTTTGGGTTTACAAAAAATGGAAAATTCAAAAAAGCATAATGATAATTTGGGTTTAAGCAAGATAGGGAAGACCATAAGAAAGAGTTCTTTTCAACAAACAACTGATTTTGGCAATGATATCATAGCTAGCAGTAGTCATCTTTATCCTTACTCAGATTTTTATGTGGTTCGCCAAGAAGAATTCAAGAGTTTTGTTCAGAATGTTACTGGAAAACAATCCAACCAACCAAAATCTCAGGCTAAGGTTACAAGGTTACAAAAGAATCGACCTCCACCTTTGTCCACTGTGAGGCCGCCAATTCCAGTTCAGGTTTTGGTGTCAGCACCTCCTCTAGTGGGTGCATACAATTCACTGTCAGGACATCCTGTGCAACCAATTACTGGTCCTTCTTTTGATTACAATTCAGAAAATAATATTGTTGAGTCTCCAATTTCTGCTTTCATGAGAAAATTTCAAGATTCAATGATGAACTATGATAATTCAAGAGGTAACCAGTTTCAACCTTATCCTCATCAACCACAAGTATTCAACAATTCAGATGTCCAATATCAGCCAATAGTTCCATACCAGGAACATTATTATCCTATGAATGGTAGTAACAAACTTGTGAATGGTTTCCATGCCTCACAAACAAATGAAAATAACCAACTTGTGAATGGTTTCGCTTCAACACAAAACGTGTCTAATCCTTCTATGTCTCTAATTGCTACCAATCCGAATTTCCTTGTGAACAATAGTAACCAACTTGTGAATGGTTTCCCTTCCTCACAAACAAATGGCCCTCGATCACCAACTTCTGAATTTTTATCGTCCTCACTGAATAATAACATGAATTTGTTATCACCTTCGCCTTCATCTCCCGAATACCCTTTTTATCCATATCTACAAAATGGGATTTTAAGCCCAGATCCTCCGTCTCCACTTTCTTCAAGCATTTTTAAGTCTTAAAGAGGACATGTTTTCAATAGACTTCCTCATGCTTCATTGAGAGTGCTGCATTCCAGCCAATTTTATATTAATTCACAGTCTAAAGATATTTTTTTTATGTAGTGACACTCTTTTGTAATATAAATAATACAGAGGATTGCTTGTTGAAATTCCTTATTTTATTGTTATATGTGTTTAATATTGTATGTGATATATTTTTAAGCAATAATCTTCTTTGGCAAGTAATTTTGAAATAAAAGACATTATGTACTTCTTCATCATTTAGATTCCTATTTCATCGATGACTGTATTAGAAGAATTTGTTTGCTTACATAAATTAAGAAGAAAAAAAAACAAGAAAAATTACAACTTTTCTAGCAAATTTTAGTTAATTGACTAGCGTTCATTTGGTTTATATATTCTCGGTAAATGGAATGAACATATCAAGAAATATTTTCTCTCAAAAAAAAAAAAATCAAGAAATATTTATTTTTTCCTCATATAAAAGACAAAAGAGTGTTTACATTTTAAAGTTCATTTTATGAAATCACGAATAATAATCTTTTCATAGGATTCCTTTATATATATTGCAAAGTGATGCACTCTTAGAAAGTCTTAAATTAAATTAGACTAGATTTTACAAATTAAATTTACTAACATATTTATAGATTTTCAAAGCACATGCATTAACCTCTCACATTATTTGTTCAATATGTTGATATCAATTAAATTTGCTTATTTTCCATACCACTATTACAATCCTGAGTTTAGCTAGAAGTTTGACAATATTAATCGATTGTATTTTTCTTTCTTTTCAAACTAACCAACTAAGCATTTGATTAAATTGATTAAATAGTAGTCTAATCGATTAATTCTTTCAAGTACTAGATGATGTTTATGAAGAGTCAATGATTTCAGATTAAAAAAAATCTATCTCGTCTCAATTCTTATCCATTGATTAATTACGATCTATTAGAATGGATTTATCCCACTTGATCAAGCATAGGTAGGAAACACTTAAACCTAATAAGCCTTTTATTCAAACATGATTGTAAAAAGAATAAGCTGCATTTTTTCTAATGAAAGTCATCCCAAACAAGAATCCACAAGTGCAGTGTTTGCAGTCTTGGACAAGTGCTACACTTTGGTAAGAAAACACTTGTTGAATATTTTACTAGCATGAAATAATTAACAATTTGTAAGAAAATGTCTAAACAAATATTATGACACATATGATCAAGACATCTATATTCTAGACAAGATATATCAACCGGAAATTGTCCTTCTACTTAGACATACAAAAATACATGTTAAAGTTGCTCCTTTGCATATTGTAGACAAAGGAATCCCAAATTTACCCGTTTCAAATAGTCCTTTCAAAAATGGCCAGTAACATATGATCAAATACACACTGATGAACATTTCAGCCAATCCACACTCATAATTTCCACTTAAACTTTGTGGCTGTAATCCAAACAACTTGATAAATATTGCTGTCAATTGCAACAACAAAATGCTAGTTCCTGGCAAGAAAACCAACGACTCGTTGAAAGTGTATCTACCGACATTCTTATCATGTCGATCATCCCTAGAGGGTGGAAGTTCTTTCTTAGTTATGTCAAAAACAGTGTTAGATATTCCTAACAATTTGAGTAGGACAGTAATAAATCCACAGAATCCAGCATTCATAGGTGTTATTCTCGACATCCTTTGATTGTTCCACCATGCTTTAATTGACAGTCCTGAGGCCAAGTATTCATATAGAGTATATACTTTGTAAATCCCAAATATTGCAGTAGGAATATATATGCCCCAATCCTGTATTGAACAAATTACAAAAGTTAATCTATGTTTGCATATTTGAATACATGTTAATATAAAATTGATCTGCTGAGTTGGAATAAATAGAAAGTAAAAAACATAATTATGTGAACATAAATCTATATATAGCCCTACATTTTTCACAAATTCAATAACAATAAAAGGAAACATTATACTGTTATACATATTTATCTTAAAGTTACACATAGCTCACTACATTTATTATTTTGATAGGATTTTTGTGTGAATAACATTTACATGCATGAATTATAGAAACTATGTTTGATTCTTCAATAAGAAGCTCTAATGTAATATTTCTAACAAATGAACACTAAACACAATAACGATGCAAACAACACATATACATCAGTGATCTGTAGTACTTTAAAATACGAAAGTGATTGAATGTAATCATATGTTTAAATATGGTGTTAGTGTTAGTGACGTCAAACACGCTTTTAATATGAAGTGTCAGTGCTACATATAAGTTATTATAAACAAGGTAAAATTGTATCCGTGTTTGTGTTTTTCAATGCTCACCTTTGGCAGGAAATAACAGTTGGTAATGATGCAATATGCAAGGAGACAAGCATAGCATACTTGAGCAACTGGACTGAATCCCCAGTTCATGATCCACATATAAGCTAAGAATTGCCTAAAAGAAAGTTTACCAAAAATGGTGGCAAAAATAGGACAATGTTTGCTAAAGAAGATCTCAAGCATTCCGGTAGCCCATCTCTTATGTTGAGCCATACAGGTGGGGCCATCAATTGGAGCACAACCTGTGAAGGCTATTGGATCTGGTGTACATAATTCCGATCTCCAACCTTTTCTGTGTATTGTCAGCCCAGTTAGTATATCTTCTGTCATTGTTCCATACATCCAACCCACCTAAAATTCCAATAAGATCAATTCAACTTCCTGTTATAGTTTTTTTTTAAAACAACCAAAATTTATTAACCGCTACATCTGCACAAGACGCATAGAGCAAGCAAACAAAACACAGGCGTCTATCACGTTCATACAAGTTTGTATGACAAACCTGTTTACCCCAGCCAGTGCCATATTCATATCCATAAGAAGCAACTTGAATAGCTTCCTCAACAGCTTTGTTAACATCAATATTATCACTAGCTGAATATGTCCTATCTTCCAAAGCATGACCAACTGATTTCATAAGTTCCTTTGAAGCTCCAAATTTTTGTTTTAACTTCACTTCAGATAACTTGTTTCCTGCAACATTGGTTTGAGAGTTTAGGGTAACCATAAAAGAGTCAAGTCACACTACTAAAAAAACAAAAATTAGTGAGGGAAAACGTGAAATCCCTCTCTAATTCCGTCACTAAATTTTGCGACCAAGGAATTTGTGAGGAATTTTATTTTTTCCATTACTAATTTCCCTCGCTAATTTTACTTTTTCTAGTAGTGTCATGATAGAAAAACCCTAATTAAATTAATAACATATCTGCATGTACCCTTTTCTACATGATCCGGAGAGAGACCATAAATAACTTTTCTTCTATGAAAGCAGTTTGTTCCTCCGTAGAAAATTCCTTGGAGTCCTGCTAATCCTGCTCCAAGGTACTGTAGTTTACATTAGTTAAAAATTGAATTGAAAAAATTAATGAAGTAATGAATGAACTAACTTATTCATATAATTAAACATGCAAGTTAAGATAGTAGTTGACAAAGTTTAATTACTATTTTATGACTTGGTATTATTAAATTACACTTACCTTATACAAAATTGCCATTTGATTTCCAAAAGGATCGTCTTTGAGTGTAGCATAGAATTGTTGGGGACATTGAGCAAAAGCTACTTCTTTTTCCCCTTTGGAGTCAAGCAAAATGCACAAGGCATGCATAACAATATTTGGATTGTTTACAAACATGTCACAATCCACGTTCAACATGAAGGGTGCATTGGTAATCAACCCAGAGACTCTTGTCTGAATAACATAATTAATGAGAGCATAGTTCAAATACAAATTGAAAATATGTTAGGGTTTTTAAGAAATGCCATTTAAGATTCTAAAGAATTTACCAACACATTCATGGCACCGGCTTTAAAATGATGTGGTTGCTTTGGGCTCTTCTCTCTAGATATGTAGATCAAATGTGGCAATCCATCTTCAGCCATTTCTTTGTTCTCCCATATAACCTTATAGATTCATGATGTGAGCATTAATGTTTTGTTAGACATGTTTTCTTTTGTTATTTTAATTGAACTATTTTTGAACAAAAATAATACTGGCGCTACTTGCAAAAACTTTGCACAGGATACACACTAATTACTTTTCTAAATATTAAATCCCATTTGATTGATTACTTTCATCAATGTAATTTTCGGGATCTCAATTTGATGTATATTTTTTATACTCGGCCGGTGTAAGGGCACACTAATTCGGAGGGCCAATCTTACTAAGTACGGAGTCATAAACTAAGTTTATGAGGACCAAATTTAAAGTGTAATTTAATAACTCATTTGGGTTGGTTTGGTGATGTTGGTTTGAAACTTCGGGTGTGTTAATCTCAAAGTTTTAGATTCGATTAACTCTAATATCGATTTCGATGGGTTAGTTTAACTTCTTAAAAAAAAAAAATTTAATAAAAAATTAAAATGAACAATATATACAATAAATTTTGTATTTTATTTTTATTTCTATAAATTTAAAATTATATTCAAAGTTAATATTGTCAAACAAATATAAAAGACTTTCGATAATAGAAACTTAAATGCCATTTGACAAAAAAAACTTAAGGGTCATGCTAACTTGTGTCCTTAGGACACATGTTAAGGTTTTTATAAAGAACAAATATTTATTGAGAAACATTAAATTTCAATCTTGTGAAAAATAAATTAGCACAATTTACGATGCATAATTTCTATCTTCGGAACCTTAACTTGTGCCTTAAGGACACAAGTTAACATTTCCCAAAACTTAAATATTTAAGGTTCAAAATATTATTAAGTAAAAAAAAAACTCATTAAACAATATCATTTAAAACTAAAAAAATAAAGAAAACAATAAAAATAAAAGAACGTACTAGTATACAAAAAAAATTTAGTCAAAAAAAAAAGTATACAAAAAATTTAAAGAGTTCGAGGGGACCTTGGTCTATGTTGCTCCTCCTTCAAACTCCATCCTTAAATATTCTTACCATCCACATATTGGGGATCTAATTGAAGGCAAAGTGAAGCCTTATATAAAGTCGTCCAACACAAAAATTATATTTCTTAATACGTGTGGAATGTTTAAAATGTCATATATACTTTGGACGTAGGGAGTATCATGTAAGCTACTTTTAAATCATCATATTTATTTTTGTGTTTATGATTGTGAAAAATACATCAATATATAATAAGGTTAGTTTCATAAAAGTGTAATTTCTTTTGATAATATTTTATTGTATTTCTAATTTGTATGTAAATATTTAAAACCACACATATTTTAAAACGAAAGGAATATTTCAATATTGATGAATGTTCGATCAAAATCAAATAGATAAAAGAAAAATATTTTATTTTCATTTTATAATTTAAAATATCAAACTTGAATCTAAACCGCGTGAATGTGCGTGGTTGTCGACAGTCGCGAGTCCGGTCCACAAACAATACCTTGATTATGGCTGGATGATTTGTCCGGTTAGTATTTGAGAAAACTGCAAACTCTCCTTCAAGTAAGCTTGGAATAGATTTTGGGTCCACATCTATTTTACGGCTAAGATTTTCATACATATCCTGTAAACATAAAAGAAACAAAAACCGTTTGACATTTTGTGGTCAGACAATCTATATTTTGTCAACAGAATCAATGTTGCATTATTATTATCACTGGCAACAACATGTTACTTACCTTATATAAAAAATAAAACTTGTTACGTACCTTCATCTGTAACCATTCTTGTCTGAATTCTTCATCATTGGTCGTGCACTCGTTGTCATCACAAAAGTATCTAAATGGAGCTCTAATTTGTACATTGTACTTTTTACAAAATGGTACCCACTGTTTTGCAAATTTTGAAGCTTTGTGAAGAGCATAGAAGATTAGAGGAGAACAACCATCATCAGAAACGTAACAAGCTAGCTTGTGAGATGGGTAATCAAGTGCTAATAGTGATAAAACAGTGTTTATTGTGATGATTGGTGGCTCTAACTCATCGTCTGCTGTTGTCACAAATAAATCCACTGCTGGAAGTTCTTGCACACTGCTTGAATTGACAAAAAAACACCATATATCTATTACTATTAAAAAAGTTATCTATGAAAGTTTAAAGAGAAAATTTCGTTTATAAATTATTTCATCAACTTAGTAAATCAGAATTTAATTTTTTATTTAATTTTTTGGCATATGATTTTGTTTGTAAATTATATTTTTTGAGTAAATATATCTAATTCATGAATATATATTTTTTGAGTAAATATATCTAGTTCATGAATATGTATACACACACACTCGCGCGCACACCACACAAATCAATTATTTTTCTATATATCCTAATGACTTCAATTTCTTGTCCAAAAAAATAAAATAAATCACTTTTTGTAATAATTTGGTTTTTAATAGTTTCTAGGTTTAAATACACTTTTGTTCTCCAAATATCACACATTATTGTAATTGTGATCCTAACATGTGTTTTAACCTAAAAATTGTGATTTTTAAACCCTAAAGTGGCGATTTTTGGTCCCAACAGTGATAATTTTATGTGTTTTATCTTCAATATCAAAATTAGAGCAAAAAGTACCACTTTTGTGGTAAAAAATCATTAATTTTTGAGTGAAAAGTCCAAATAGGAACAAAATAGCAAAAATGTGAGAAATTGAGGGACCATAAACTCGAATTTAAAAATAGAGACTAAAATACAAATTCTTTGTAAAAAAAGACTAAAATACAATTTCATCTAAAATAGAAAGATCGAAAGTATATTTAAGTCTAATTTTTATATTAGAACACTTAAAGCCCATAAATATATGCCATTTGAGTGAAAGTTTGAAAGCGTTTTTGAATGAAAACATAATGTAAAAATTATGGGAAACACTACTTTTAGCGAAAAAACGATCCAGCGAAAGCATCCCGAAGCTTGTGGACTATTACCCACCTCCACCTTTTACTATTTTAACCCACACCATCCACCGTCTATTCCAATAACTGCACAAGATCCAATGGTTCAAATGTTTTATAAAAAATTCTGGAGGTTTTCTGTCGTGAGCAATACCACTTCTCAAAAATTATATATGTATGTACTTGTAGTTAATTACTCCATCCGGTTTCTACCAAAAAAAAATTCCATCTATTCACTATTATAACCTAAAAATTATTTTTTTGGTTCAATGAATAACCGATGTATTTGATCTATTTTTTATTTTTGGAGAAAATATCTGATCTATGTTATATACTAGATACATACATCTGCTATTCAATAAACATAAACAAATGTTTTTTTTTTGTTATAATAGTGATAGGAGGGAGTAAGTACTAAAACTTTTATGAAAATAAGTTATTAATTAGGTTGATGACGGCAAGTTAATTGTTATGAAGGTATATTTGCAGATAGTAAAGGGAAATTAATAGTCAAATACCTTTGGAGGAGACGGTCAGGGTTGGTTTTGATAAAGGCTGGACTCCATTGAGTGGAGATGGTGAAAATCGAAGATAAGGTGAACCATGTTTCACAAATCAAAGCAATAAACCAAGGAATAGAGTAGTTGTTCGCATACGTAACACGGTAACCAAGCAACAACAAAAGGAGAATTAAAATCAAGCTATCAATTACCCTTTTGTAATTGTGTTTGTACCAATATTTTTCATAGAGTGGAAGAGAGTTTGGGTTGGCCATTGATCTTAGCTAAGGTGATAAGAAATTTTCTGTATGCACGTGTATACGGTGGTGATGCAATATTTAAAGAAAAAAAGAGAGTTGTTTGCTTGGTCACAATTTTGTTTTAATATTGTGACTACCAAATCTATAGAATTTAGCTTTTTTAAAGTACGAAATAGAAAGAGAGAATTAAATATTGATATTTTAATACATTCACAATCTATGGTATATTGATCCAGGACCAGAGATCTACGACATTGTGGTGATGGTGATGGCTTTGAGTTGGCGAACTTCGACCAATAGCTTCCTTGAGTGCTAATTACTTGAGGCAATTCAGTCTATTGAAGAAATGACTCTTGGCTCAGTCCATAACATATTCAATGACCCATAATGAATCGAACTAATTTAAATCTAATTAGTTCAAAATATTCTTATTGAACTTGTTGATTTATGAATAAAATGAATCAAACTTAATAAACTTTGATGAAGAACTCAAACGTAAGAAATATAAAATAGCTTGGAAATGGAAATAAAAATAAAAACTAATTAACTTTGTTTAAAAGCTAGGTTGGGGGCTAACTTGGTCACGGTTATCAACAAGGCCACTCTCTCATTTGTAGAGGATTTTCGGGCTTGGTCTTGATGCCAAAGATATTTAGTTGGTTAGTTCAACTTATTCGGTTTTCTTTAAAGCCTCCCAGGGTGGAGGAGATCATACTGAGGAGGAAGTCCAAATTTTGACTAAGGTTTAGAAGAGTTGATGACCCCTATTCTGAGGTCATCATCTTTTCCTAGAAGTAACTCCAGGATGGGATTCCTACTCATCAAATTCTTTTCTAACAAAGGGTTATTGTGGATCCTAGTGGTATCTCATGTGTGTTTTGTGGCTCTTTGGTGGAGTCGTTTGGTCATTTGTTTGTACATTGTGAGTTCGGTCTTCAGGTGTGGTATAATATTTATATGTGGTTGGAGTGGGAGTTAGCGATGCCCTCGATATGTTATGTTTGTTTGTAGTGTTATGACTATCAGGCAGGGGATTAGGGTTAAGCTAAGGTTGATTTTGGTTTGACATTAATGTGTGGTCCATTTAAAAATCTTGTTAGTTAATTTATTTTCTCCAAAATGACAGTGATTTTGAGTGATTGTCGAACAATTTGTAGAAGTGGTTTCTAGGTAATACCTTTGGTCGCTCCCGTACTTACTACGAGTGAAAGGTGAAAGTTATAGCTCTGTTATTTGCTTGTTGCAGGTATGGTGATTTTTACCTTTTCCTTGGTATGTAGTTCTTTTCTGCTCTAGCTTTGGTGTTTGGTATCAAGTACTTCTTGTATTAATTGTCTCCAATAATTTTTTAATATAATATATATTTGCCTTCTATAAAAAAATTATCTATAATAAGTCTCATCAAGTTCTTTAGCAACAGGTTCTCAACGTCGGTTACTAGTCCTACAATGTGGTTTGATCTTCGTGTTCTGGGTGATGACTTTAAGTGGCAAAGGTTACAAAGTTGATTGTTTTTTTTAGGGTCTAATCGTGGGAGCTGATTTATTATTATATTTTTTTTGTGTGTTTTGTGCACAAATTTTTGAAGGTTTAAGGATGGGTGTTGTTGCTTGGATTGAGTCTGTTTTGCTTTGTTTTGGGATGTTAAGTTTTACCTTTTTGGGTGCTTATTGTTTAGTGGTTCCTCAACCTTTGTTGGGTGTACGTTGGTTTTGTGGTGTTTTTGCTATGAAACCCAATGTTTTGTATTTGCTGGTGTTATATGTGAAGGTGATAAAAACACAATCAAAAGATTCAATTGTGTTGGCTTTTTCTGAAAATCTTTTCTAAGTTATTTAAACAAAACAGAGCAGGCAGGATAAACACACACACACACACACAGAGAGGGAAAGAAATATAGATAGAAAGAGTGGCGAGAGAGAGAGAGAGAGAGAGAAACACAAGTAATTATCATGGTCCATCCCACAACCCAAGGTTTGCCCAGTCCCCAAGCACATCCAACGAATTTTACACTATAAGCACACAAGATGACAATTACTTAGACACACAAGTCTAAGATTTTCTTGCCTCACACTTGAGGACATCTACAATCAGAGTTTACAAATAAATTTAATCATGTTTACACTTTGATAATCAGAGAGTGGTAAACTAACTTAAAGTTCAATAAACTTCTGACACTTAAGAAATTCTAGGATTGAAAGTTTGGAAGATTTTTTTTAAGTCTTTGTGCACTATACAATTTGACAGAGTTTTGACACACTTAAATTTTGTGGTAAACTATCTTAATGCTTAAGAAACTTATGACACTTAATCAATTCTAAGATACTAAGTTTGTAAGAACTTTCTATGCGTTTGAGTGCTTTAGAATTTGACAGAGTTTTGACACTGGTAATAATTCGCAATCACTTGATTTCTTTAAACTGCTCAAGTTCTTATAGGAGAGAAATATTAGAGCCAATGTTTAAAGATTTCCAACTCATCAAAATCGTTCTTGATAAGATTTTGTTCAAATTTGAAAATATTGCCTCAATTGGATAATGTCGTTGAGTAGTACTTGAGAAATCCCTTGGTTCTTATGGAATGATATATTACATTCTCTTTGCCTTTGAATTTCTCTGCTTGTTTCTACATGTGGTCAGAGGAAGACAAACTGTACTATCAGAGGTTGAAAGTGACCTTCCATCAGAAGAAAACAAAATTGGTTAAAGTCACCCAGACTGTTGACGTCATCAGAGGCGGAATTCACCAGAGCTTGTTCACAACAGAGTCTTCACGACATCTTCTGATCAGAGATTTAACTTTCTCTTGACCTTTCTTTAGATCTTCTTCTAAATCTTCATAAGTTTCCAATGCTTTTCTTGAGTACCATAATGCTTTCCTTATGCTCGGATCTTGTTGTATTTGAACCAAAAACTTGATTTTGAAGTCAGAATTTAATTATATGGTCTTGCACACTTGAACACACACACTTTCTCTTTCATACATTGTTATTATAATTAAAACCTTAGAGACATTGTCCTAAAACTCACATTGGTTCAACAATCTCCCCCTTTTTGATTATGACAAACTTATGTACATCAAGAACAATTGTCGATGCTACTTAATTTTACTCATCAGAGTGTGAGGTTTGTAATCTCCCCCTGAGTTTGAGCTTGGTTAATTAGGATAATAATTAACATTATTAATCAGAGTAAAGTAATTAGAAGCATTAAATTAGAAAACTTTTCAAACTCGTCACAAATAAGAGGGACATATGTTAATAAAGCAGATTTTAACATTCCAATTATCTTTTAACAGAGTGACTAAAAATGACATTTTGTCCAAATCAGAAGTTCTTAGATTAGAAAAACCAACTTATAAGAGAATCACCTTCATCAGAGGATCATCTTTGTCAAAAGATGACTATCAGTAGAATTTCTGATCAATTGTTTCTTCTGACTAGACTTCAGATTATAAATTACTACTCAGAGGCAAACATTATTTTTGTATAAAATTCATGTTCAGATATTTCTTAATAAAGTTAAATCTATCTTCCATTAAGATTTTTGTAAATATATCAGCTAACCGATGACCAATATTAATGAACTATATATGTAAAACTCCTTTGTGAACATAATCTCTTATAAAGCAAGGCTTAGTTTTAATGTGTTTTTCCCTTGAGTGCAAAATAGGTTTTTTACACAAACATATATCAACAGTATTATCATAGAAAGTATGAATATTGTTTTCACTTATGTGATAGTCGTCTAACTAATGTTTTATCCATAGCAGTTGTGTGCAACAATTACAAGCTGAGATGTATATTGCTTCTGGTGTAGATAGTGAAATAATGGATTATCATTTATCCCACGAGATCATATTTTCATCAATGAATTGATAGTTTTCATTAGTGTTTTTTTTTCTTTCAATTTTGTCTCCTGCATAGTCAGCATCAAAGAATCCAACTGGTTTGTAATCTTAGGAATCCAAGATGAGTAATTCCCTTTGGATATCTAAAGATTCTCTTAACAGAAGTTAAGTGAGTTTCTCTAGGATCTGATTGGAATCTAGCACACAACCATACACCGTAAAAATATCAGGTCTAGAAGCAGTTAGGTAAAGCAGAGAATGTATCAAACCTCTGTATTCCATTTGATCTACCATGCTACTTTTATTATCTTTGCTTAGATTGCAAGTTGGATGCACAGGTGTGGTTATCAGTTTACAATCCATTAAGTTGAACTTCTACAAACGTTCCTTGGATTGATGAACATAGAATCCTTCTTTGCATTAATTGATTTGAATACCAAGAAAGAACTTCAATTCACTCATCATAGTCATTTCAAGTTCTTCCTGCATCATCATAGAAAACTCCTCGCAAAAAGTTTTATTACTAAAACCAAATATGATATCGTCAACATATATTTGAACAATTAAAATTTCAGTTTTAATCACTTTCTAAAGAGAGTTGTATCAACTTGTCCTCTTTTGAAATCATTTTATAAAAACAACTTTCTCAATTTATCATACCAAGCTCTGAGAGCTTGTTTCAGACCATAAAGTGACCTTTTTAGTTTATATACATACTCTGGATATTTTAAAACTTCAAAATTATATGGTTGTTTGACATAAACTTTTTCAGAGATAACATTATTTAAGAATGCCTTTTTTACATCTATTTGATATAAAATGATATCATGATCAACAACATATGATAACATTAATATGATTGCTTCTAATCTAGCTACATGAGTAAAAGTTTCAATATAATCAATACCATCCTACTGACTATAACTTTGTGCTACTAGTCTAGCTTTGCTTCTTACCACTTCACCTTTTTCATTGACCCTGTTTCTTAAAACCTATTTGGTTCCAATGATGTTCTTCTGAGAAGGTTTAGCTACCAAGTCCTAGATACCATTTATATGGATTTGATTCAGCTCCTCTTGCATTGCAACAATCCATCCATCATATGATAGTGCTTTATCAACAATGTTGGCTCAATCATTGAAAGCACTCATCAACAGAGTTGGGCTCTTTTTCCAGATGGTTTTGTTTGTGCACCCATCTCCATGTGTTGAGTTCCTTAAGGATTTGTCTTTGGATTCTTGTTTGCTAAACTCTTTCGCATCCAAAGCAGAAATTAATGTATAGTTTCAAGATTGTGGGATGGTTTTTGTGTCTTCTTCGTTGGACTAAGAGTTTAGGGATGCCTTATTGATTTGCTTCTTATTTATGATGGCCGATTACTTTTACTTAGAGATCGGAAATTAGTTTCTAGCCTCATGTTTTTGGGATTGTTTTGTGTGTTCTCTATAGACCAGGGGTTGGTTGGTGGTGGAATCGGAATGAGTGTTGGATAAGGCAACATTTAGATGTTTATTTGGGCTCAATTGTGGAGATAATGTGAGGTATTGTTATAGGGATTTTGTTTGGTTTATTGGTTTTTTGAAGGAGTTTTCGTGTAAGTAGCGGAAATAGGAGTTTGGAACTCATTATATGGTCATTTGTTATGGAGGTTGAGGATTTGTCTCATGTTTTGGTGTATTTTGTTGTGTGAAGGTTTGACTTTGATTTTGGTTTTGCCTTTGGTTTGTTTTGTATTGGTTTTTGGTAGCCCTCAGTTGGGTGGTGTCTTTATTGGTGTTTTGATGTATGAGGTGTATATGTTTTCTTGTTGTTTCTATCTTGTCGGTCTTATTTGTTTTGTGTAGGGTCTTAGATATTAATAAATTTTTCCGCTAAAAAAAAAAGAAATAATGTTAGACATTTAATTTAGTTCGTCGAGGTTTGGTGTATTTGATTATTTAGAAATAAAATTTTGATTGATAGTGAGGTTGTTAGCTTTGTAGAGATTTTTTCATATTCAACTTCTAATGAGGCGGGTCGTTTATAAGTTGTGAGGACACGCCCCGTAAAAAAAAGTGGTTTTATTACTTTTTTTTAGGGAGAAGTGCTTTTATTACTGTCACCAATAAATCTTTGACACATATGTTATTTTTTGACAAATTTTCACACACATGTTGTGATTTATTCTCCGTCTATGAATCATAAGTCCATGAACTAAATTTCACCATCTTAGCACTACTCAATTTGTTTTTTTCACGCCTTTGTGCGGTGTTTTTATATCTCTTGTCTTAGTGTGGTGCTTATTTGATTCAAGTTGAAAGACTAGTTTGGATGAAATGTAGATCCAATAAATGATTTTGGCGTCATCAATCTATCATATTGGAGACATGAATATTACAGAGACTTGAATATATAGTTATATTTATAGGCATATAGACTTGAATATATAGTCATATTTATAGGCATATGCACTCTGTCTTATGTAATTAACATGGATGTCGTCATTTTTTCGCAGATTCATCCTTTCTATTTTTAGAGACTTTGAATTTGTATTGTATCGATGTACTCTATCAATTTGAAAGAATGTATATTGTTTATTGTTGTAAAGAAAAAGTATAGACACCTAATTACATAAAAGTTTTATGGTACACTCACAAATTGAAATGAATAATACACTTGTTTCCCAAATTAATAAATAATGATCATTTTTACAAAATAAAAAGCTATTTGTCGACTATTACGTTTTAGGAATATCCTTTCATAACAAAAAAATATCATTTTATTGTTTAAAAGAACCATGCTAATTTTTTTACATTTATCATAAAAAATAATCAATATTCACTATTATTAGTAATGAAAATTCAAAAAATTTAAACTTTATTTCATCAACACTTTTGATTAATAAGATTTAATTATTGTAATTATAAATGGTAGAAAAAAAATATTTCTTCAAAAATCAACACATGTAACTCTTAATTTAAAGATAAAGTGTACCGCTACACTCGAATTTTAAAGTGTATTGTAGAAATTCTGATGATGCAAACATTGATCACTATGTTAAGCAATAACTTCTAAAAATATGAGGTTTTATTTATGTCATTAGAGAAGCATGAACAATCTTGAATCCAAGCTTCCTAACCCTCAAAAATATTATAACACAAGTGAAAACCCAAAAATTAAAACTTCTATATATATAGAGTTTCTGCAAGAGGTCATTCGCCAGGAGTAGTGCTGCTCATCTAGCGAATCGAACTTTCATCTTTGGAGGAAAAATTCAGCTGTCCTTTGATATTTTTTGAAATTGGATTAGTTCGCCTAACAAACCGTTGCTTGCTTAGCGAAAGGACATTAGCAATTCTCCCTAGAACTCTTTGTTTTGGATTACTTTTACCTCATTGCAGGTTGCCTAGTGAATCAGGATTTGCCCAAATGCCTTTGAGATCCTCTGGCCTGACTTCTAACGAGTGTATTAGCATCACATTGTTCCGTTCTAATTTAATCATGTCAAAAACCTACAAAAAAGTGAGGGAAATAGAACATAATAGATTCCTTGCATAATTTATAATGTAAGCTACATTTACATATAATTGGGGGTTTTCTATACTTGATTACTTGCAAAAACAAGTCAATAAGTGTTAAAGAAAATATTTGTTGCATGTTATCCAAATTGGATTGTTATAAAGATGCATTTATTTTTGACAAAAATGTGAAGCATTGTTAATATGAAATCTTTTCATTTGACCTCCAAAAAAGTTCAAAAAACGGACTCACTATTTTAAAAAAATATTGCACTTTTATTTATAAAATATACAACTTTGCTAAGAAAAATGAGGATTTACATTTAGAACTTTTACATTTTTATGTTCGTGTTAAAAGAACCCTTGTCAATATATCAAACTAAAATACAACAAGAAAATTGTAAGATACTAAAAAAGAAAACAAAAAAAGAATTTATAATACTTTAATTTATGAATGAAAAGCATAGTTTTGAAAACCGGAAGGGTAACCGGTTCATTTACAAAGTTGGATCGGTCATGTTATTGAACCGGTGTGAACCGACGAGAATCGGTCAAACTGGCGAATTTTTGAGCGGACCGGGTCAACGTTTTTTTGTAGTGAATGAACAACTATTTTATATATTTAAAAAAGAGAAAATACCCATGCCATGGATAGAAAAGCATAGTTTTGAAAACCGAAAGGGTAACCAGTTCGTTTACAAAGTTGGATCGGTCATGTTATTGAACCGGTGCGAACCGACGAGAATCGGTCAAACCGGCGAATTTTTGAGCAGACCGGGTCAACGTTTTTTTATTGAATGAAAAACTATTTTATATATTTAAAAAAGAGAAAACACCTTTGCCATGGATAAAACAGGAGACATGGATATATCATGGGGGTACTCTTCACCACTGCACCATTTGCTTAGTTGTGATAATTTTTGGATGTTATTATTTATATATATTTAAAATACTAAATGTTGTGATTATATATGCTTTTTTTTTTTCTGGCGTTATGATTATATATGCTTCAATTCAAATTTTAACATGTATATTTTCTCACTTTTTTTTTTCAATTTAATTTTATCTTGATAATATATAGTAAAAATAAGTGTTTCTAATTTATTATACTCATAATTCTTAGAATGAGAGAGCGGAGAGCGTGGTCCAGAGAGGGAGAGAGAGGCGGTTACCACAGGCTCCACCGTGGTCAACCGCGCCGGTTTTCACCATCACCGGATGCGAGGAACTATGGGGGGGATTGGGGTCCAAGCAGGGTGCCACTATATGGGGGGGCTAGGGGAGAGGTGTCTGGTGCAAGACTGCGAAGGAGGAAAGCGTCAGAACAGGTGGATGGACAGCGGGACAGGTTTCTGGATGATCAGCGGCGCGGCGTAACATGGGAGGAGCAACAGCGAAGACGGTCTAGGGTTAGGGTTAGGTATGGTTCCGAATTGAGCTACAGGATGACTGAGGATGATCAAGAGGGTTTTGAATCAGAGGTATCGAGAGACGGTTAGATCATATTACATTATTCACGTCCAGGAAGATCAACGTACAACCACAATCACCGTGCCACCGAATTCCCATGGCTGCGCTATGGCTCACGTTCTCGTAGGCATTTTTCACGTAACAAACAGAGGGAGATAGAGCATGGTCCTGGTGCTGATGCGCGCCTGTTACTCAACGAAAATTGGCCAAAGATGCAAACTAACGATCAGAAGGTTCAAGGAGCCCAACATAGTGACGCTGCTCGACCTGAGCAAGCTTTGAAAGCGCCTGTACCGCAACAACAGGAGGAAACCACTCACAAACTTGCTGGTACTGATCTTAAAAACTTTGTTTCGTTTTATTTTACGAATGTGCCAGAAGGTATTTCCAATGTTTCGCTACGTAAAGGGTTTGAGGTTTGTGGGATATTGGAGGATGTTTATTTGGCTCGCAAGCGCAATGTCAATGGTAGACTGTTTGGGTTTGTTCGTTTCTGTAAAGTACGCGACGTGGATAAATTACTTAAAGCTCTGAATAACGTGTGGTTTGGGGACTGTAGGGTGGTGGCGAAGGTGGCTAGTTTCGATAGGTTTGGTAATAAGAATACATATGTTGTTACTTGGTTTGAGGGAGAAAAAAGTATAGAGGAAGAAAAAAAAGTAAGATGGGGGATGTCAATTTAAGCGGGGAAGGTATTGTTAAGATGTGCACACCTCTGGTACACAAGGGGAGTGAGGATGTTATGCTATTGAGTGGGAAGGCAGGTGGTATACTTGAGGAAGCTAAATATGTTTTTATCCCTAAATACAATTCTTCTGTTGATGATTTTAATTGGGCCTCGAGAGGAGTGGTAGTGTCTGTTTTGAATGGTGAAGCTATACCAGTTTTATAGAGGAGGATTTTTGACGCGGGTTTTGACAAGCTCGTCATTATTCCGATGGGTGCTAATAAGGTATTCTTGAGATCTCTTGACGATGGGGATGTCAATTCGTTGTTGTCAGAAGCGGCAAATTTTTTCAATAATTTTTCTCCAATTCTGTGCGGTGGAACAAAGATACGGTGATTGGCAAGCGTGGTGCGTGGGTTAGAATTTATGGTGTACCTCTTCACGCTTGGAATATAGATTTTTTCAAGATGTTGGATGTCTGTTGAGGGTTGATGATTGTACAGTGGATAGAGATCGTTTTGATTACGCGAGGGTGTTATTGTCGACAACATCCTTGGATATTATTCATTCAGGGGCTCAAGTTTTGATCGATGGTGTGCTTTTTGATTTGCAAATAATTGAAGAATGGGGTTATTCTTTGGGAGAAGATGCTTTCCTTTTAGATGATGAAGAGTCTCAAGACGATGCGAGTTCTGGCACATCGGAGGAACATGTGGATGTTTTGGGAAGGGAAGATGTCGATGAATTGTTGCAACACATCTCGGAGTCTTGGAAAGCAACAGACATTGAACAGCAAGCAAAATACTCTTCTCCCACAAAGGACGTAGTCACTTGCTGCAAGGAAGCTAACATTGAGAATATTGTTGGCACTGGAACCGTTTGTGCACCTTCGGCATCAGTGCTTCCGCAAGAAGTTCTTCCTCCTCAACATGGTGTGCCTTCAGCTCCTAAGGTCTTTAGTGCTTCCAGTCCAGCTTCGGCACAAACACATAATCCAAACCGCCCTAAAGTTGTCGCGGGTGATCGCAGGGGGTTAAGCAACTCAGCAATTTTTGAGTACGGCTAAACGAATTGTCAAACGCACTAAATCTTGTCCTCCATGTCGAGGTCACTCATTGATAAAAGGCCCGTGGAGTTTGGAGTGGGTAAATAAACATAAAAATGAGGTTTCTGGAATTCTTCCAACAAATTATATTGAACGAAAGGTCACTTCTTCATCTTGTGTTAAGAAATTTACAAGGAAGCATGGAGGTGGTTATCTACGTAATAGTGCTCAATGTTTGAAGCGTATTGCAAGACTTATAGACAAAGATCGGCAAGAAGTACTTCGAGCTTTACGAAAGTCAGAGAAGAAGCGTAGGCCGGTTTCTGATGTACCTAAGGTGAAAGTAATTTCTGATGAAGGGTCTTCTTTTGGTGGCTCTACTCCTTCAGTTAACAACGATTGGTCTAATTGGTTGGTTCTACATAGCAACAGTAAAGTGGTTAACGACGATGTTTGCAATATAGCAAAAATGGTGGGACTCAAATTCAAGGGAGATAAAAATAACATGTTTGATGTGTTGTCAGGAGGGGGGAGGAGAAATTCCAAGAGTGGAGGGAAGGGGGTTTAGGTTGACGTCGGTGGTGGAGGGGTGAGGTTTTGGTGTGGTGCGAGCGTGTCTAGATGAAGATAATTTCTTGGAATGTCCGGGGATTAGGTGGCTTTAAGAAAAGGAGGGAGGTGTGTAATTTGGTGAGGGAGAAAAAACCTCTAATTTTGTGTATTCAAGAGACAAAGTTAGTTAGTATAGATGTTCAGTTGAGCCAGTCGTTATGGGGTGGTGTGGATGTTGAGTTCTCTTTTCAACCGTCGATTGGTGCGTCAGGTGGGTTGTTATCTTTGTGGGACAGCAAGGAAGTGGCAGTGTGGTCGTCTTGGTCCTTCGAGCATGTCTTAGTGATTACGGGTAGTTTTGTGAAGACGGGAGAACGGTTTGTTGTCTTTAATGTCTATGCACCTTATGATGCTACTCGTCAACAGGTACTCTGGGTTAATATTTCTAATAAATTGTTGGCAGTTGCTGATCAGAATGTTTGTATTTGTGGTGACTTTAATGCTATCCGCTGTGTTGAGGAACAACGCAGTGTAGGGCCTATCGTCAATCTCTTAGGGAGTGCCATGTTTAACCAGTTTATTGTTGACAACTCCTTGATCGACCTTCCTCTGCGAGGCCGTCGGTATACTTGGTTTCGGGGGGACGGGAGGTCGATGAGTCGTATTGATCGTGTCCTTTTGTTTGAAAGCTGGTGTTTGTCTTGGCCTGGTTGTTTTCAGTTGGCGTCGGCTCGTGGGTTGTCTGATCACTGTCCTTTGATTTTGTCTGTGGATGAAGAGAATTGGGGGCCGAGACCGTCGCGGATGCTAAAGTGCTGGGAAAATTTTGATGGGTACAATAACTTTGTTCGTGAAAAATGGAATGCTTTTCAGGTTGACGGTTGGGGCGGTTTTGTGCTGAAAGAAAAATTTAAATTAATTAAATCGGCTTTGCGGGAGTGGCATCAAACTCATTCCCAAAATTTACCTGCTAAAATTGCGACTCTGAAGGATAGAATTGCTACTCTGGACTCCAAAGGCGAGTCAGATGTTTTACTTGATTCTGAGGTAGAGGACCTTCATGACTGTATGGAAGAGCTGTTTTCTCTAGTTCGGATGAATACTAGTATTTCTTGGCAACAGTCGGGAATGCAATGGCTCCGTGAAGGGGATGCAAACTCAAAATTTTTCCATGGTATTATGTCTTCGAGAAAACGACGAAATGCCATCCCATTTTTTCTGGTGAATGGTGTGTTGGTTAAAGGTGTCGATAATGTGCGCGGCGCTGTGTTCTCTCACTTTTCAAATCATTTTCAGGGGGTCAGTGTAGACCGCCCCTCTATGGAGGCTTTGATTTTTCGTCAGGTAACCCACAAGGAGGGGATCGGCCTCATAAAACCCTTCTGTGTGGAAGAAGTGAAGGCAGCAGTGTGGGATTGCGACAACTTCAAGTGTCCGGGACCTGACGGTATCTCTTTTGGTTTCATCAAATTTTTTTGGGATATATTAAAGGATGATCTGATGCGTTTCCTTCATGCGTTTCATAGGAATGGGCGATTGGCCAAGGGGATAAACAACACCTTCATAGCTCTTATCCCTAAGGTCGATAGTCCTCAACGGCTCAACGATTTCCGTCCAATTTCCTTAGTTGGAAGCTTGTATAAAATCTTGGCGAAAGTGCTTGCTAATAGACTTCGGATGGTGATTGGTTCAGTTATTTCGGACTCTCAGTCCGCTTTT